>Ga0255759_10001624_pt1 | contig 20131 bp, 22 predicted proteins | sample 101ome_20_FD_179959 | JGI IMG/M metagenome (GOLD analysis project Ga0255759, IMG submission 179959) | Coastal salt marsh microbial communities from the Groves Creek Marsh, Skidaway Island, Georgia - 101404AT metaG (version 2) | ecosystem: Environmental > Aquatic > Marine > Intertidal zone >...
TAATATGTATATATGAATCCATCGAAGATTGATATAGACAGAAACATAAGCAAATTAAGAGTCAACTCTTCTGAATTTTTAAATCTTGATAAAGCAAACCTTGTCACTATGCTCGATCAAACAATATATAATATAAAAACAATATCATATTACTGGGCAACGCTTGCATCGGAGAAAAAAGGAATTTTAAATAAATCAAAAGAAGGCGAGGAGTGGATAGGTGGGCCTTTTGCATGTATTTATGCCATCCAATATTTCAAAGAAACGCTTTTAAATGAAGATGGTCTTGATGAATCTAAATTTAATGATTCAATTAAAAGTTATAAAGCATTTCCAACAAAAAATATTGAAAAACTTTTGTTTCCTTTTATAGAGGGCGAGGTAAGGTTTGGCAAAAATTTAAACTTTGATCAGATAAATGAATATAGAGGATTTGCTAATAGATTTAAAAATAATAAACCAAAAATAACTCTTGTTTTAGGTGCTGGTAATGTTTCCTCAATTCCAGTTCTCGATTCTCTATTTCATATGATTGCATATAAGTCTGTTATTTATTTAAAATTAAATCCCGTTAATGATTATTTATTACCTATTTTTATTCAAATATTTGAACCTTTTATATCAAGAGGATATATGATCATCACAGAGGGAGATATGGAAGCATCCAAATATTTAACTCAACATGATGGATTTCAGCAAACACATCTTACTGGCTCAAATTATACATATGAAAACATTGTTTACGGAAGGGCACTAAATGATAAAGAGCGTTCATTAAAAACATTACCTAAAGTTAATAAAAAACCTATCACTTCTGAATTAGGAAATGTCACCCCAATAATTGTTCACCCCGGTAATTGGTCACGATCTGAAATTAAACACCAAGCTAAAAAAATTGTAACCGCAAAGCTAAATAATTCTGGATTTAACTGTATAGCTGCTCAAGTAATTGTTTTACCAAAAGACTGGAAACATACTCAAAAACTAAAAGATGAAATAATTTATTATCTTAAGAAAGTAGGTGATACAACTTCATACTATCCTGGTGCACCAGAAAATCTTAATGAACTACTTGAATCAGATAATTATGATCAAATTAATAATTTATCATGTAGCACTCCTTTTTTAGTGAGCGATTTAGATTTGGAGAAAGAGTATGCAAATAAAGAGGTATGGTCTACTGCCCTTTATTTTAAAGAATTACCATTCTCAACTTATGAGGATTTCTGTACTAGCTCTATTGATTATGTGAATAATGAATTATGGGGAAATTTAGGTGTTACTGTATTGCTAAAAAATCATAAAAAGAAAACTAATCAAAATGTATTAAATAAATATGTTGAAGAGCTTAAATATGGAACTGTTGCTATAAATGAATGGTCCGCATTAGGGTTTGTTATTCCGACGCTTCCATGGGGAGGTTATCCTGGTAATAAAGATAATGATATACAAAGTGGCCAAGGTTACGTACATAACTCTTTATTATTTGAATCTCCACAAAAGGGGGTTTTATATTCAAAATTTAGATTATCACCACTTATCGATCCACCATGGTTTGTAACAAATAAAAAAGCTCATAGAATCTTTAAAAACTTAACTTATTATCAAGCAAAAAATTCAAAAATAAATTTAATTAAATTAATTTTTTCAACACTAATATAAAATTATGAAAAAATTTTCATTAATTTTATTGACTGTAGTAATTGTTGCATGCTCTTCATCAACAGATAATGCTGAGGTATCAGATGTAACCTCAACCACTCAATCTGAAGTTAGTACTACAATTTCGACAGATTCAAGTGATACTACTACAACTACTGAAGCAGTAATTTCTTATAAATTTGATGTTGAAAAGATGTCTCCTTTTACGGGTAAAGAATTACCTGCAGAAACTTGGTTGAAAAGACCACGAAGGGTTATAGCTTTTAAAATAGATAATAATATAAACGCACGTCCACAATCTGGATTACAAGAAGCTGATGCAGTACATGAAATACTAGTAGAAGGTGGAATGACTAGATTCTTAGCTTATTTCTTAGATAATACATCAAAATATTTAGGACCTATTAGATCAGCAAGACCTACTGATCCAACAATGATACGACCATATGGTGGAACATTAGTAGTTTCTGGTGCAACTGCAGGATTAATTCCTTCGATAAGAGAATTAGGTGTCCCTGTGCTTGAAGAACAATCTGCACCAACAATGTTTAGAATATCTTCAAGGAATGCCCCTCATAATTTGTATGCTGATACTGAATTAGTTCGACAAAGAATTGATGAAAGGGGATTGTACTTCCTACAACCAGGCCCTCAACCTCTTTACAAATTTGGTTTAAACCAAACTGGTTGGTCTAATGGAGCTAATAAAATTACAATAAAATATTCTGAATTTACAACTGTTATTTGGAAACTAGATAACGATAAGTATTCCAGATTTATAATTGACGGTTACTCTGACAATGAGGAAGCAGTAGCTCACAATTTTATAACTCAAGAAGGAAATATTGATATTCTACAAACTGAAACAATAGTTATTATTCAAGGACCGCTTTATAAAGATCCAGCTACTACATTACCCAGCGTGCTTACTGTAGGTGTTGGAACAGCTTATGTGTTTAATAACGGTTCTTACATTGAAGGTACGTGGAGAAGAGGCGACATCATTGATCAATTTATATTATCTGATTTGAATGGAATTGAGATTGAAGTACCACCAAGCACACAGTGGGTACATGTTTTACCAAATGAAGGCGAAGTCTTTATAGATAGCTAATATTTATTTATGATGAATTTGATAACAGGGTTAATATTCTTAGTTTCCCTAATTCCACCACAAAATATTAATAATTGTTCAGAATTTAATAAATTTCATCCTGTCAGGTCAGATATTATGCTCCAAATAGTTCTAAAGTCATACGGCTATTATGATGGCAAAATTGATGGAGAATTCGGCAGTAATTCTAAAAATGCTCTTCTTAAATTTCAATCTTCCAACAATATTGATGCAGATGGCATAGTTGGTACCGAAATATGTAATTTATTTTTGGATAAGAATTCAATAATTAAAAATAATTCATCTAAGGCTAACAATGTAGATGTACAAGTAAAAAATTCTAATCAAAATTATTCACAAGAATTATATGATGCTCAAATAATATTAAAAGATTTAGGTTTGTACACTTCTACAATTGACGGTATTGACGGCCCTAGTACTAAAAAGGCACTTAAATCATTTCAAACTAAAGCAGGTTTAGTATCAGATGGAGTGTTAGGTCCATTAACCTTATCAGCTTTAGAAAAAGGAGAAGAAAGTTATTTAACGACTGAAAATACTTCAGCTTCTAATGAAACAAGTTCTTCTACTTCAGAAACAGTCAATATAGCTTCTGCTCTAGATCTTAGAAACTATGATCCATCAAAAAGTTGTATAGTCGGTTATGTAGATGCAAATGGTGTATGGGTTCCCGATCCATGTTTTAAACCAGTTTTTGTATATCGATTTGGCAATACTGCACAAGTAAACTCACAGCAAGAATTGGATGCTTATCTTGCAGACAGATGGTCTCTAGAAAAAGAAAAAACTTATGTGACAATAGGAAGAGTTAATACACAAAATTATACAGATGGTATTAACTCACCCGTTAACGGAATGATCATGCCTAGTGGTGCAAATAATAAATTAGTTATTGGTATTAAAAATGATAATAATGTTCGTGCTAGACCACAGTCTGGTCCTCAAAATGCAGACGCTGTTGTAGAAGTTTTAGTTGAAGGCGGAATGACTAGATTTATTAATATTTTCTATGAATCTGATACAACTTATCATGGACCAATTAGATCAGCCAGACCTACAGACCCTACTGTTCTTAGACCTCTTGATGGAGTACTTGTTGCTAGTGGTGCGACAGGTGGTCTTATACCTGAAATTGTTGACATGGGAGTTCCAGTAATTACAGATAGACGCCCTGAATATTTTCGTATATCTTCTCGTAAAGCACCTCACAATTTATATGCAGATACATACAAATTAAAAAATATTGCAATCTCTAAAGGTTATAAAAAATCAAGCAATCCACAACCGTTATTTCCATGGGGAGATCCAAATATTAATACTTGGGCAAATGGCAAAAATATTACATTAAAGTTTTCTTCTCAAACATCTACAACTTGGTCATGGAATGGAAGCAGTTATGACAGAACATATTATGATGCGTATAAAGGGTCTTCTTCTGGTAACGTTCATAATTGGATTAGTGAAAATGGAAATACCGGACAGATTTCATTCCCAACAGTTATAGCTTTATTATGCGAACCTTATATCCATCCACTTCAATTACCATCTGTAAAAACTGTTGGAGAAGGAAGAGCTATTATCATGCACGGAGGAAAGATGCTTGATGCCAAATGGAAGAGGGGTTCTAATCTAGATCCTTTTCATATTGTTGATTCCAGTGGTAACACACTATACATTCCTAAAGGAAAACCTTGGATTTCCTTGGTTCCTAACACTTTTTCACCTACTTTTGACAATTAACTTTACTTTTGTATATTAAAAATGGTATATTAAGAGTGCGTTTCAATTAAGTGTGATACGCAGCCCTGTTGGGAAGCCCTCTTTTTGGGGGCTTCCGTTTTTTAGGACTCTATTAATTCTGAAAGGATATTTAGAGTATCACCCCAGACGATGTCTGGTATATATGCAATTAGATATGAGCATCCTTCAGCTTCGTATTGTTTAAAAGTTTTAAATACATCTTCTTTCGTACCTATTAATGGTCGGTCATAGTAATACTCTTTAGGTATATTTGTATACTCTGCTAATTTAGAAATTTTGTTATTTAAATCTTCTTTGTTTGAACCAATAACTACATTGGTATGAAGAGTCCTACCTATTTCGTTGTAATTTCTGTTTTCATTTTTACAGTGTTCTTCTAAAATTTTTGATTTATGTTTAAAACCATCAACATCAACATCCCAATTACCATAATCTCCATAACGAGCTAATAGTTTTAAAGTAACCTTTTCACCACCCCCACAGACCCAAAGGGGAGGGTATGGCTTTTGTATTGGTTTGGGTTGATTAATCGCTCCATCAATTTCATAATAAGTTCCTTTAAAAACTGGTGCGTCTTCAGTTGTCATAAGTTTATAAATGATAAGAGATTCTTCTAACATTTTTAGTCTGACACCAGCTGAAGGATAGTCATATCCATATGCCTTGTACTCGTGATCATACCAACCAGCTCCAATCGCATACTCAAGTCTTCCTCCAGATATTACATCTATATTTGATGCAACTTTTGTTAGGTATGATGGATTTCTATAGGAGTTGCAAGTGCACATTTGACCTAGACGTACTCTAGAAGTTGTTTGTGAGAGTGCAGACATTAACGTCCAGCATTCAAAAGTTGGATCTTGTGTAGGTTTCGGTACAGTATGGAAATGATCATATACCCAGATAGATTCATAATTTAAATTTTCAATTTTTTCAGCACTGTTAATAATAGTTTTCCACTGATCTTCTACAGAGATACCATTTAAATCCATTCGCCATCCCTGTGGTACAAAAGCTCCAATTTTCATACAATAATTATACCTATTTGGAATTTCGTCTTTTCAAAATAGCAATTAAATCACTCAGGTCTTCTCTTGTTTCAATTCTTTTAAAATACGCTAAGCCAATAAGAGCTATTAATAGCAAAAACAATGAAGTACTAATAAAATTAATTAATTTAACAATTGCTGTTCCAATGCATGCTTTTCTATCAACCCCTAATGATTTAAGAAATTCTTCATTTCCAATATTTGAAAATATTTCAACTACTGATCCACAACTTATTTCGAACTCTTTGTAAAGATTTAAAGATATTCCTACATAATCTAGAGTTACTTCATTAAAAAGATTGAAAACACTAACTAAAAATAAAAAAATTAAAATTATTAAAAAAGATTTTTTATTAAACATAAACTAAATACACTTTAATAGTGGATGAAATAAAACTGTTGGAAAATCAATTAAAGAGAATGAGAAGTATGAACAGGTTCTATCATTTACAATTTTTGAATGATGTAAGGTTTTTCTTTGCTATAAGTTTAATTTCTTTGGCTATTTCCTTTAACTTTAATAAAATCAACTATTTATTGCCATTAATATCACTATTTGGAAGTGTAATGCTTGCTTTTCATGCATATTATCTTATATTTTCAAGGAATTACTCAGAATATATAGAAAAGAAGATAAATTATCATTTAGGCAAAGATGCATACATCACACATAAATTAGAAAACAGGTATTTTTTTCCAATTCAAGATAAAAAAATAGTCGTAGCTAAGCTCGGGAAAGATTTTTCATGGTTTAGTTTTGTAACACTTTTTATTACATTTTATGGATTCTTTCTGTATGTTTATGGAATGTACAATATTTATACGACTCTAAATAGCATTTATTATTTTTTGTTTATAATACTTCTTACACTCGTAACATTTATAACTGGTTATTGGTGGTTTATTAAAAATGAAGGTGAGTCAAGACTAAAAAAGGTATACGATGAGTAAATTTACAAGCTTCGAAGGTGAAAATTTAGATAACCATCTTGGGCACGAATTGATTGAAATAAAAGAAAATTATGTAAAGTCTAGAATTAAGGTTAAAGATTATCACAAACAACCAATGGGTCTTGTTCATGGCGGAATATATTCGACATTGGCTGAAACAATTTGTTCTTATGGAGCAAACTATTTAGGTACTGGAACTTTTGTTGGGGTAAACAATAACACTGACTTTTTATCAAGTGTTCAAGAGGGTGAAATATATTGCATTGCAGAACCAATAAAAATTGGAAGGTCATATCAATTATGGGAATGTAAAATGTTCCATGATGAAAAACTTTGTGCAGTATCTAAAGTAAGATTAAGTAAAATAAAATGAAAAAATTTATTATAATATTTTTGCTTTTTAGTTTTTGTTCTTCGGGTAACGAAGAAACTGCAGAGGAAGCTGAAGTACAAATTGATACAACAACTACAACTATAGGAGAAAAAATGTCAGATAAAATTTATGATAAGCAACCCGAAATGAATATAAATACAAATAGTAGCTACACAGCTGTTATAAAAACTAACTTGGGCGACATGACTGTAGAGTTTTTTACAGACGATGCACCAATAACTGTAAATAATTTTATATCTCTTTCAAAAGATGGATATTATGACAACGTAATTTTTCATAGAGTTATTTCTGGGTTTATGATTCAAGGTGGTGACCCTTCTGGAACTGGTCATGGTGATTATGGTAAATACCCCGGATATAAATTTGATGATGAATTGAACAATCAAAGACCTTATGAAAAAGGTATCTTAGCTATGGCTAATGCAGGTCCAAATACAAATGGAAGTCAATTTTTCATTATGCATGTAGATTATCCACTTCCTTACAGCTATACCATTTTTGGTCAAGTTGTAGATGGATTTGATGTCATCGATAAAATAGCATCTGTAGAAACCGACTCAGCTGATAAACCAACAACAGATGTTGTTATTAGTACAGTTGAAATTACAGAGAATTAAAATACTTTAAAGTTTTTTTGCTAAATACTCCGCCTGGAACCCCTGTGGTATTTTTTAGCAGGTACTTTTTTTCAAAGAGTTCTTTTGTCAGATTCTTAATGTAATTTTCGGAATAATTTAATTTTTTAGCGAGAAATAATGAGTAATTATTGTGATTTGACTTGATATAGAAATCATAAACGTATGCGTATTCACACATAAATTCATTACGATTTGATGCTTTTCTTGTATTAATATTTTTGATAAATTTAGATACATTAATTTTGTTAAAGTCTTTGTTACCTGTTTTTTTAATAAAATAGTTATTGTCTACATCTGCTAAGTTAGATATTTGTTTTTGTGCTTTTTTGTTCAAACTATATATATTTAATTTTCTTATATCTATGGAACTAATTGCATTGTTTGATTTCGATGAAATTTTTATCGATGTATTTTGTAATTGATATTGATTTATAAATTCGTACGTAAGTTCAACAATGTATTTACCATTTACACTAGAGAATGTATATAAAATCTCAGAATTATTGAATTTTATGTTATTTTTCATACAATCATTTTATTAGGAAAATTTATAAATATTTTTAATTAATTATGAAGTTCAGAGTTACATATATGGGATATTATTATTAAATCATGAATGTTGATATTACGCTTCCGGATGGATCAGTACGAAGTTATGAATCACCCGTTACTGGTTATCATATTGCTGAAAGCATAGGCCCAAGATTACTCAAAGATGCTATTTGTATTGAAATAAATAATAAATTTCAAGATTTATCTTTTGAAATATCAGAAAACATAAATGTAAGAATAGTAACTACTAAGGACTTAGATGCACTGCATATATTAAGGCATTCCTCTGCACATATACTTGCACAAGCAGTATTAAACCTATATCCGAATGCTCAGTTTGGGGTAGGCCCAAGTATCGAAAATGGATTTTACTATGATTTTCTCTTTGAAACTCCAATAAAAGAAAATGAACTTGAGGACATAGAGAAAGAAATGAAAAGAATTGCTAAAAGTGCACAAAGCTTCATTAGATCTGAAATAACAAAAAAAGATGCTGTAAAGATATTTAAAAATCAGAAATTAAAGTTAGAGCTAATTGAATCAGCAGAATCTGATGAGGGTGTCGGTGAAGAGACAGTCTCTACATATACAAATGATGAATTTATAGATTTGTGCATGGGACCACATGTGCCATCAACAAGTCTGCTAAAACATTTCAAGCTGACGAAAGTTTCTGGTGCCTACTGGCGTGGAGATGAATCTAATGTTCAACTACAGAGAATATATGGTACATCATGGTTCTCTAAAGAGGATTTAGATCAATATTTAATTCAACAAGAAGAAGCGGAAAAAAGAGATCATAGAAAATTAGGCAATGAGTTAGATTTATTTACTTCAAGTGAAGAACTTGGGTCTGGTAATTTTTTATGGAAACCCAAAGGTGCTGTATTAAGAGATGTAATAGAAACTTACAGTAAAAAAGCACATCTACAAAATGGTTATTCTTTAGTAAATACTCCTCACATAGGTAAATCAATTCTATGGGAAACCTCAGGTCATTTAGATCACTACAGTGAAAATATGTATCCTCCAATAAATCATGATGAGAATAATGAAACTTATTATTTAAAACCAATGAATTGTCCTTTTCATATCCTCGTATATAAAAGTGACTTACATTCATATAAAGAATTACCATTAAGATATTTTGAATTCGGCTCTGTTTATAGATATGAGAAAACTGGTGTTTTGCATGGTTTACTTAGACTTAGAGGATTTACTCAAGACGATGCTCACATATTTTGTACTACTGATCAAATAAATGATGAGGTGAAAACTCTATTATCATTTTCTGTAAATTTATTAGGTAGTTATGGTTTAACTGAAATTGAAGCTGATCTCTCTACAAAACCTAAAAAATACATTGGAAGTGATAAAGATTGGGACAACGCTACTAACAGTCTCAAACAATCGTTAACAGAATTAGAGGTACCATTTCAAACTGCCGAAGGAGAGGGTGCATTTTATGGTCCAAAAATTGATTTACATGCAAAGGATGCAATTGGAAGAAGATGGCAATTAAGCACAATACAAATCGACTTTGCTCAACCAGATAATTTTGATATCGAATATGTAAATTCAGATAATAAGAAATCTAGACCTGTAATGATTCATAGAGCACTATTAGGATCAGTAGAACGATTTACAGCTGTGTTATTGGAACACTATGCGGGTAATTTACCAGGATGGCTTTCACCTATTCAGATAGATGTTCTAACTATAGGCAATGTTGATGAATATGCTCAAGCCATTATTGAAGATCTAAAATCATTCAGAGTTAATTTAGATGATAGAAATATTCGACTTGGTGAAAAATTGCATAATTCTGAAAAATCAAAAACTCCAATCCAAATAATAATTGGTGAGAAAGACGCATCAAGCAATACTATGGCCCTTAATATTTTTGGAAAAGAAAACATGAAAGATGTTGATTATAAAAAAGCAATTAACAGTATTAAGAAATCCTTAAAAGAGCCGGAGTTTAGTTTAGATGGTTGATGGAATTGAAATTGATAAAGATATTGCAGAAGAAACTCTGCTTCCTGATGATTTAAACTCTTTAGCTGTTGGTAGTTATGTAGTTCCAGATCCAAGAAAGAGAAAGCAGTATCCTTTTGTTGTACTAGGAGTTGTGCTATTAACCTTTATAACATCCTTAATTATTGAATTCGTCTCTTTTGTCCCCGTAATAATTATTTTAAGTATCATTGCTTTATTATTATTTGTTGTTAATAATAAATTTCAAATACAACAGCAAGAAGTTATTGAAAAAATTACTAACAATATCGATCACTCAATTGGGTATTATTCAATTGCATTGACATTTCAATTTACTTTTAAGAATATATTGACACCTGTTTGGACTGTTATTGTTTATTCTCATGAAAATCCACCTATAAATAAAACAATAATTGAGATAAACGCTTTTAGTGGAAAAGTTATTACTGAACCATATACTGAAAACTTAAATGCTTGAGAAATATTTTAAAAATAGTTCTGAATTGTTTGCTAAGCCATTTATAAGGATATTAAAATATTTAAATTTAAAACCTAATACAGTTTCAATTTTTGGACTCGCTGTAATTATTGTTGGATCTTATTGCTTTTATCTTGAAAATAGAAATCTTGGAATTGTATTAATATTCCTTGGTAGTGCAATTGATGGTCTTGACGGTCCTTATGCAAGAGAAGTGAATTTAGTTAGCGAAAGAGGTGGTATCCTTGATTCTCTCATAGACAGGGTGGGAGAATTAATAATTTGGAGCGTAGTTGGGATTTCTTTCACAGAAAGTGATATTGAACTGTTTACAATTTTTACCATACTTGTTTCGTCAAATTTAATTCCCTACATGCGTGCAAAATCAGAATATTTTGGTTTACAAAATAAAAAAGGATTAGCCGCAAGGCCGGAAAGAGTTATATTCGCAGTTTTGTATATGTTTTTTGATTTTAACTTTCTTTATGTATACATATTCGCATTTATTACATGGATCACCGCATTACAAAGATTTACATACCTTTATCAACACTTATCAAAATGAAATTTTTAATAATAAAATTTATACATCGTCTCATTAGAAATATAAGTTTACGTAAAGTTTTGTTTTTATCTTACCCAATTGGCTTCATATATTATTTTCTAACACCAAGAAGCAACATCAAGCTTAATAAACGTAAGAAAAACATAAATAACTATTCACCATTACTTGTAAAAATTAATTACGTTAAATACTGGATTGAAACTATATGGCTGTCTAAAGAAGGCTTTGAGTCTCAAATTTTGCAAGATGTAGAAATAATTAACGAAGATGAAGTAATAAAGTTAAATAAAAATTTTGATTCATTCATTATCGCTCTTCCACATGTAGGCAACTGGGAATTTGCTATACCTATGGGCAAACCATTAAACCTTAAACTACTAGCCGTTGCTGAGCCATTATCAGACATAAATATTCTTAAATGGTTTACAGATTTAAGAGAATCACTAGGTTGTAAAATTATATTAGGTGGAAAGGGTCAAAATACATACGAGCAATTAAGTAATCATCTTGATGAGGGATATCATGTTTGTTTACTTGCAGATAGACATGTTGGTAAAAGTGGAATAGGTGTAGAGTTCTTTAATCAACTAGCAGCATTTCCTAAAGGTCCAGTATCTTTATCTCTAGAAAAACAAGTACCAATTATTCCAGCTACTTTTTTAAAAATAGATAATAAATATAAACTTGTTTTTGGGAAACCTTTTATAGTTCCTCATTTTGAAAATGATGCGCAAAGCATTCAACATGGTTTGAAAGTATTAAGTAAAGAATTAGAAAAACTTATACTGTTAGATCCTAACCAGTGGCATTCAATTCAACCTGTATGGACTAGTGAGTATTAAAGTACTTCTGGTAACTCCTTATTCGTTTAAAAAATATGGGGGAGTGCAAAACCAGGTAAACCTTATTGAAGAATATCTTTCTTCGCATGATGAATATGAAGTCAAAGTATTTGCATATGGTAAAACAAAATCATTAGATTCAAATAAAGTTTTCAATATTCCATTTAACTCATCTGTATCATCAGTATTACTTTTTCCAAATAGGAAATTGTTACTTGAATATATTGATTGGGCCGATGTTGTCCATGTTCACGAACCTTTTGTACCTTTATTATTTTGGAAACTTCCTAAAAATAAAAAATACGTTTTTACACACCATGCTTCATTAGGAGCGATTGTTACCAATATATTGAATATTATTTATAATTTCTTTAGATATAGGAGTATAAGTACTTATGTAAGTAAATCAGCCGAAACCAACGCTCTATCTTTAAATAGTGAACCAGTATTAATTCCAAATATGATAAAAATTAATCAAAATATATCCTTTAATAAAAGTCATGGATTTCTTTTTATTGGACGTCAAGAACCAAGAAAAAACTACAGCTTTTTCGTAAAACTATCGAATCATAAACAATTTACAAATAAATTATTTTATGCAATAACAAATAAAGATAGATCTGATAAAAATATCACTATTTTTAAAAATCCAGATGATGATTTTAAAAATGAAATCTTTGCTAAAACTAATATTTATCTTGCTTTAAACACAAAAAGTGAAAGTTTCGGCATAACGCTATTAGAAGCAGTTAATAATGGTAATCTTGTAATTTCTAGTAATTTGAGTTCATTTATTAATGTTTTACCCAATTCCTACATTACATATAAAAATAAAGACTTTGATTCGTTATGTAATGTGTTAACAAATTTAGAGAAAAAAGATTTAAATTCTATGTGGAATAAACAATACGAAGATATCAGTATGTATGATGTAGAAGAAAATATGAAGAAGTTCATTTTATTATATGCAAACTTATGATGTAATATTAAAGGTATGAAAATTGAATCAACCAACAAAGTTAAAAAAGGCCTAGCGGAAATGCTTAAAGGTGGCGTCATTATGGACGTTGTTAATGCTGAGCAAGCAAAAATTGCTGAAAAAGCTGGTGCAGTTGCTGTTATGGCTTTAGAACGAATTCCTGCAGATATAAGAGCAGACGGTGGAGTAGCAAGAATGTCATCTGTAGGTGTAATTCAAGAGGTAATGGATTCAGTTTCTATACCTGTAATGGCTAAAGCTAGGATTGGTCATTTCGTTGAAGCTCAGATATTAGATTCTTTGGGAATTGACTTTATTGACGAATCAGAAGTATTAACACCTGCTGATGAAGTAAATCATATTAATAAACAAAATTTCAAAGCACCATTTGTATGCGGTGCTACTGGATTAGGAGAAGCTACAAGAAGAATTGCTGAAGGTGCTTCAATGATAAGAACAAAAGGTGAAGCTGGCACTGGTAATGTTGTAGAAGCAGTAAGACATATGAGAACTATTACAAATGAATTAAATGAAGTTATTGCATGTGATGAAAATGAAATTGTCGCTCTTAGTAAAAAGTTTCGAGCTCCGCTTAATGTTTTAGTAGAAATCAAAGAACAAAATAAATTGCCTGTAGTCAATTTTGCTGCTGGTGGTATTGCTACACCTGCTGATGCTGCTTTAATGATGCAATTAGGATGTGACGGTGTTTTTGTTGGTTCTGGTATTTTTAAGAGTGGTGATCCTGCCGAAAGAGCAGAAGCAATTGTTATTGCAACTACTAACTACAATGATCCTAAGGTACTTTCTGAAGTATCTAAAGACCTCGGCGAACCTATGGTAGGTATAAATATTGATACATTATCTGAGGAAGAGAAATTAGCTAAAAGAGGTTGGTAATTGAAAGTTGGGATACTTTCATTCCAGGGTAGTTTTCTTGACCATTCAAAAAGTATTCATGAACTTGGTCACGAATCATTATTAATCAAACAATCTAAAGATTTAACAACTGTGGATGCCTTGATTCTTCCTGGTGGAGAATCTACAGCAATGAAAAAGATTAATCAATTTAGTAATTTATTAACTGACCTCGATCAGCTGATTAAGGATGGTATACCTACTTTAACTACGTGTGCCGGAACAATACTTTTAGCTAAGGAAGTAATTGGAGGTGATGTAACCATTCCAAATATTGATATTGAAGTTACAAGAAATGCATATGGTAGACAGACAGAATCCTTTGAAGGAAGTGTTAGGTTTTTTGAAAACGAAGATATTTATTGTTTTATAAGAGCACCAAAAATATCAAAAATATTGTCAGATGCAGTAGATGTGATTGCTCAACATAATGATGAGATAGTTGGAGTTGCTCAAAAAAATGTTGTTTCATTAACATTCCATCCTGAACTGAATAATGATGAATATTATTTAAATTGGTTAAACGATTTTATTAAAGAAGGCAAAAATGTCCGGTCATTCTAAATGGTCTACTATCAAAAGAAAAAAAGGTGCAAATGATGCAAAAAGAGGAAAATTATTTGCAAAGTTAATTAAAGGAATAGAAGTAGCTGCAAAAAACGGTGGCACTGATCCTTCAGCAAATGCATCTCTATACCAAGCAATTTCAAAAGCAAAATCCAGTTCTGTCCCTAATGACAATATTGAACGAGCTTTAAAAAGAATTGATGGAAATGCTGATACAGGTGAAATATTTGAACTTACATATGAAGGTTACGGGCCATTTGGAGTAGCAATCTTAATCAACTGTCTAACAGATAATAAAAATAGAACATCGTCTGATGTTAGAGCTGCTTTAACTAAGAACAACGGATCAATGGGTAATCCTGGAAGCGTAAATTATTTATTTGAAAGAAAGGCTATATTTCAGTTTGATACGTTTGATGAAGAACTTATTGAAATGGGTATAAATAACAATTGTTTAGAAATTCAAGAAGATAAAGATTCATTAACATTTGAATACGATCCAAAAGATTTTAAATTAATTTATGAACTTTTCAACTCAAGCCCTTATACACCCTCCAATGCTGAAGTAGCTTATATACCTTCTTCTTCAATCAATTTAAATGCTGATCAATTCACAAAAATAACAAAATTGATTGAATCTTTAGAAGAACTAGACGATGTACAAGATGTGTACGCAAATTTTGATATTGAAGAAAAAGAACTAGAGTCATTACTTTCTGAATAATAAAAAGTAATATTTAGATATGGTTAATAAAGCAAAAAAACAGGGAACTACCTACGAAACAAATATAGTAAATAGATTGAATAAAAATAATAAATTTAAATCACAACGATTTGCTGAGGGTGGATCAAAAGACTTAGGAGATGTTCAACTCTTCGTTGATGATGAAGAATATTTTATAGAAGCTAAATCACGACAAAATTTAAATATTCATCAATCATTAGATAAAGCTATAGAAAAGTCTGGAAGTGACAATACAGTTTTATTTTGGAAAAAGCTAAAAAAGAGAGATGGTAATTCTAGGAGATCATCAGATGGCATGCCAGAAGTAGTGACAATGTCATATGATTTATTTATAAAATTATTAAATAAATAATGCCTTTTGAGTCTAAGGTTTATAATTACAATCTTCCTAAAAAATCTATTAATCAAACACCATATAAGGATCCAAATTTATCTAAATTATTAATAGCTGAAACAAAAAATATTATAAAATTTAAAAACATAAGTTCGATCATAACAAAACCCTCTTTATTTATTATGAACAAATCCCAAGTTCAAAGTGTAAGAGTAGTAAGTAAAAAATCTACTGGTGGCAAAATTGAAGTATTCGTTTTAGATATTAAATCTACTTTTACTGCAAAATGTCTAATTAAATCTACCGATAAGAAAATTTTAAATAAAAAATATGTGCTTCAAGATTTTAATTTTGAAATTATTGACATTCAAAACGATACTTATGAGATTAGATTTAATATTCCAGTTACAGAAATAATTAAAAGTTATGGTCGAATTCCTTTACCACCGTATATAAAAGATGATTCTTCTAAGTATAAGTATTACAATAATCAATTTGCTGAAGGCGGGTTTTCTGTAGCATCTCCTACTGCAGGTCTACACTTTACTAATCAACTAATAAATAATCTTACTAAAGAAGGTCACAAATTTATTTTTATAAATTTAGATGTCAATATAGATACTTTTAAACCTATAACAGAAAGATATCTGGAAGATCACAAAATTCATAAAGAGAATTATCAAATAAGTAAAACAGATTATGAATTCATATTAGATGCTAAGAATTCAAATATAGATATCTACTGTATTGGAACAACATCATTAAGAGCTATAGAATCTGCTTATGTAACTGGTAAACTATCGAGTTCTACAAATTATTTTATATATCCAGATACAAAAATTAACATTCCTGATTATTTGATTACTAATTTTCATGCACCAAACAGCTCACTTCTTTCAATAGTGGATTGTATATATGGGTCACAATGGAAAGATTTATATAATTTTGCTATTGAGTCTGAATTAAAATTTTTAAGTTTTGGTGATGCAGTATTATTTAATGTAAATGAATAAAATTAACTTAAATACGATCGCTACAGACGGTAAAGCTAGAGTTAATGATGTAGTAATTAATGGTAAATCTCTTCAAACTCCTACGTTCATGCCAGTTGCAACAAGAGGTGCAATTAAATCTCTCCCTCTTAATTATTTAAAAAAAACAGATATTCTTTTAGCTAATACTTACCATCTCTATCTAAGGCCTGGGCTTGATGTAATTAAAGAGTTCGAAGGACTGCATAATTTTATTGGTTGGGATAATTTAATACTGACTGATTCTGGTGGTTTCCAAGGATGGTCAATTCCAAATAAGTTCAATGAAGATGGTATAGAATTTAAAAACATATATGACGGATCTAAATTTTTTATGGATCCAGTTCTATCAATGGATATACAAAATACTTTGAATAGTGATATTGCAATGATCCTAGATTCCTTAGTAGATATAGATAAAGATTATAACAATCAGCTTCAATCAATAAATACAACAAAAAATTGGGCTGAAATTGCTCGTAATTATCATTCAAATAATAATCAATCATTGTTTGGAATAGTGCAGGGCGGTAAGTTTCTTGAATTGAGAGAAAAGTCATCCATCGATATGCTTTCATTAAATTTTGATGGATACGCAATAGGTGGTCTTGCAATAGGTGAAACACCAGAAGAAAGAAAAAACATTGTCGATTTTACTGTAGAATTTCTTCCAAAAGATAAATTAAGATATGTAATGGGCTTAGGTGATATTGAAGGAATGCTAAATCTAATAGATTCAGGGATTGATATGTTTGATTGTGTATGGCCTGCTCGTCTCGCCCGACATGGAAAAATAATTAATAAAGGTAGATTTTTTAATCTTAAAAATAGTCAATTTAAAGGCGACACAGAACCTTTGGTTTTAGAATGCGAGTGTTTTGTCTGTAAAAAATATTCAAAAGCGTATTTAAGACATCTACTTATAAATGAATCAACTTCAGCATGGCTATATTTAACTTTACATAATATATTTCAGACTGAAAATATACTTTCCGAAGTAAGAAAAAGTATATTAAACTCAGAATTTGAAAACTATAAAGAAAGTATTATAAATGGATGATTTAATTGCTCTTCTACCGTTAGTAACAGTTTTCATATTGTTCTACATAATCCTATATATACCTCAAAGAAGACGCCAAAAAAAACACAAATCTTACATTGAAGCATTGAAAATTGGTGACGATGTAGTTACTGATTCTGGCATATACGGTAGAGTTACAAATATAAAAGAAGAGAGCATAACACTTGTCCTTAAAAAAGGCGAAATTGAAATATTAAAAAGCAAAATACTTCATAAATAGATCATGAAACGAATTATAAAACTTTTATTTTTACCATTACTTTCTGCAGGTTTATTAACTTATGTTTTTATAAACTCAATACAACCCAAACTTGGTCTTGATCTTCAGGGCGGTATTTCAGTTATTCTTACAGCTGAAGAAGATACTGAACCAGAATTAATTGAACAAGCTGTTGAAATTATGAGAACAAGAATAGCTGCATTTGGTGAAGTACAAGAACCTGAGATTTCAATAAGTGGTGAAAACTCAGTACTAGTTCAATTACCTGGATTAACTGATCAAGAAAAAGCATTAGAAGCAGTTGGTACTACAGGTTTATTAACGTTTAGACCAGTAATTAATTCTTCAATGCTTACTGGTTATTCTCCAGCCTTGACTGTTATTGAAAATCCTGATGATCCTGATAATCCTATAATTTCTGCTGTTCCAGGTGTTGATGAATTAACGGGATTATCCATAAACGATGATCCTTCAACAACATCTTATTTGCTTTCAATAAGAGATGGATTTCCAGTTATATATGAATTAGGCCCAGCAGAATTAACAGGGAATGATATTGATGATGCTTTAGCTGTTTATCCATCCAATGAATGGGTTGTCCAATTAACTTTTAAAGATGAGTCTGCAGATAAATTTACGGATTTAACCAAAGTATTAGCATCTAATATAGGCGAGCAAAGAAAATTAGCTATCGTACTTGATGAGGAAGTTATTTCAGCACCTCAGGTAGCTTTTGATGTTAATCCAGCCATTGGTATTACCGGTGGAACGGCGTCAATTTCTATGGGAAATGTCGATCAAGGAGAATCTGCAAATAATCTTGCAGTCATATTGCGTTACGGAGCATTACCAGTTTCATTTGAGAGATCTTCCATTCAAAAAGTATCAGCAACTTTAGGTGAAAACACACTTAATTTAGGTTTACAAGCCGGATTAGTTGGGCTTGTTATTGTGAGCATATTTTTATTAATTTATTACCGAATTTCCGGCTTAATAGCAATAGTTGGTTTAGCGTCTTTCGGTGCTTTATTTTACTCAGTCATCTCGCTTCTAGGTGAATGGCAAGGATACACGCTAACTCTTGCTGGTATTGCGGGTGTTATTGTTTCAATAGGACTAACAGCTGACTCGTATATAGTTATTTTTGAAAAATTAAAAGATGAGTTAAAAATTGGACGTTCTTTTAACTTTGCTACTGAAAAAGCCGTTAAAGAAGCTTGGAACACAATCTTAGTTGCAGACTTCGTTTCAATCATTGCAGCTATAATACTTTACTTACTAGCTGTAGGACCTATTAGAGGTTTTGCCTTAACTCTTGGATTAGCAACAGTATTTGATTTGTTTTATACAAGAATGTTCATTTCAACTGCAGTACCTGTTATTGGTAATATAACTGATAATCCAAGATTCTATTTTCCTTTGAATAGAAAGGATATTGAGAATGTTTAAAAGATTATTTTTAGGTACTACACAAATTGATTTCAAAAACATAGGCCCGAGATTTTATAAAGTATTCGTTATTGAGATGTTAATATTTAGTGCAGTTCTTCTAGCTTCTATTTTTGGTGTGTTGTCATTAAATTTATCTGTTGATTTTACTGGTGGAACTACATATCAACTAGATACTGAATATTCTGATAGTGATATTGCAGATGTTTTAGGCAACTCTATCTTAGAAGTTTCTCGTTATCAAACATTTGAAAACTCTAATACAATAATATTTAGAGCCGTTGAGTCTTCACAAGAAAACGAAACAGAATTTTTAAATTATTTGGGAAATAAATTTGATGTATCAACTGGAGAAATTGATTTTCAAAGAGTTGGTCCTACTTTCGGTCAAGACATTACTGAAAAGGGAATAAGAGCTTTAGTTATATTCCTTACAATAATCGCATTGCTTATTTCTTTAAGATACGAATATAGGTACTCCCTTATAGCATTAGTTGCTTTACTACATGATTTATTGCTAACTTTTTCAATTTATGTTCTTATTGGTCTAGAGATTACACCTTCAACAGTAATAGCTCTTTTAACTATTCTCGGATACTCGCTTTATGACACAGTTATATTATTCGATAAATTAAGTGACACACAAAAAACATTTAAATTAAATAGTTTAAATAAAGATGTTCTTAATAAAACATTTAATGAAGTACTGATGAGAAGTATAAATACATCATTAACATCTGCTATTCCTATAATTTCAATTATTGTCATTGGTAATTATTTAG
>Ga0255759_10001625_pt1 | contig 20130 bp, 14 predicted proteins | sample 101ome_20_FD_179959 | JGI IMG/M metagenome (GOLD analysis project Ga0255759, IMG submission 179959) | Coastal salt marsh microbial communities from the Groves Creek Marsh, Skidaway Island, Georgia - 101404AT metaG (version 2) | ecosystem: Environmental > Aquatic > Marine > Intertidal zone >...
AATACCCGCAAACTCATAGCGGGCTTATTTTAATTAGAAAATTCTAAAGTGTAAGCTTTTTCGTGGTCAAATTCGCTATCATAAATACCCAGTTCTACTGACATTTCATAGAATTCTTTCCAACGATTAGCGCTCATGGAACCAATCTTCTCCCCATTGCCGGTGACGATATTATACTCAATCATTTTACTGTGAGCATACACAAGTTTATCGGAGGGCATGTCAGGGTTGAGCTGTTGGATTAAATCAAAAGCTGGTTGAGGGTCGTTATTGAGATAGTCCTCCCATCCTTGACGGGAAGCTGTCAGAAATCGATTAATGAGATCAGGATTTTCTGCTATCAATTTATCGGATGCCTCTATGGTATTGGCATAAGCACTAAAGCCGTGGTCCGCGAGTAAGTGGACAACGGGCTCAAACCCAGCTGCTTTTTTGATCGCAAAGGGTTCGCTAGATAAATATCCCTGTTGAACAGATTGAGGATCATCAATAAAAGGTTGCGAGTTAAAATTATAACTCTCTAGCTGATCATCGGATAAGTCATATTTATTTTTAATAAAACCCCAGAAAGAAAGTCTTCCAAAGTTAGAAAGGAAAATTGTTTTTCCTTTAAAGTCGGATGGGTGATCAATGCCGACATTAGGATGAGACATTAACACTTGGGGTGTTTTTTGGAAAAAAGCAGCAACAGCTGTAAATGGTAAATCTTGCTTAGCATAATTTAAGGCGCCAGCACTACCACCAATATTAAATTCGACTTGGTCAGCCATCAGCATCGCTTTGGTATTAACAGAAGGACCGCCCGGAATAATTTCTAATTCTATATTTTGGTCTGCATAATATCCCTTAGCGATCGCTTGAAAGAATCCACCATGCTCACCCTGGGGAACCCAATCGAGTGAGAGTTTAACGTTATCAAAAGCCCACAGATTTGCAGTTGCAAACCATGAGAAAAGTACAACAATAATTTTTAACATATGAAAATTTAACTCTAAAAATATGAGAATTGATATGCTTAAATTGTATAAGCGACATTAGTGAGCAAGTCTCATTAATTCACTATATAATAAGACTTGCTCGTAATTGTTTTTAGTGTGCGGCTAGATCAAAACGATCTGCATTCATGACCTTTGTCCATGCTGCCACGAAGTCCTCAATGAACTTCTCTTTATTATCGTCTTGAGCGTAGACTTCTGCATAGGAACGTAAAATCGAATTAGAACCGAATACTAAGTCCACAGACGTCGCGTTCCATTTTACATCTCCACTTGCTCGATCAACGATTTCATAGTGACCATTAGATGGCTTCCATTTATGGGCCATATCCACCAAATTCACAAAGAAATCATTAGTTAAAGCACCCACTTTGTCAGTAAAGACGCCATTTTGGTTGCCTCCGTGATTAGCTCCCATGGCTCTCATTCCACCTAAAAGCACAGTCATCTCCACCGCAGTCAGACCCATTAATTGAGCTCGATCTAAAAGGAGTTCCTCACCGCTTTCGGTGTAGTTTTCTTTTTTCCAGTTTCGAAAACCATCATGGATCGGCTCTAGGTGAGCAAAGGATTCCACATCAGTCATTTCCTGAGTGGCATCTCCACGACCTGGGCTGAATGGAACAGTAGCTTTTGATCCGGCAGCTTCAATAGCCATCTCTAATCCCACGTTTCCAGCTAGGACAATCGTATCAGCAACGCTCGCTCCAGCTTCCGCAGCAAGAGGTTCGAGGACACCCAACACTTTGGATAAACGCTCTGGCTCATTTCCTGCCCAATCTTTTTGAGGAGCTAGTCGAATACGAGCACCGTTCGCTCCACCACGAAGATCAGAACCACGATACGTACGGGCACTGTCCCATGCGGTAGCAACTAATTCTTGAACACTCAGTCCACTCGCTTTAATTTTTGCTTTGAGGGCATCAACGTCATAGTTGGAGTTACCAGCAGGAACGGGATCTTGCCAAATTAAATCTTCCTTCGGTAAGTCATGTCCAATGTATCGATTGCTTGGACCCATATCACGGTGTGTTAATTTAAACCATGCACGAGCAAAAGCATCTTTGAAGTACTCATGGTCTTTGTAGAACTTCTCAGAGATCTCACGATAGATGGGATCTTTGATCATTGCCATATCCGCATCAGTCATAATCGGGTTGTAGCGAATAGATGGATCTTCCACATCGACCGGCTTATCTTCTTCTTTGATGTTGATAGGCTCATATTGCCAAGAACCTGCAGGGCTCTTCTTTAGCTCCCACTCATAGTTGAAGAGCATGTAAAAGTAACCGTTATCAAATTTCATCGGCTCAGTTGTCCACGCACCTTCAATACCAGAAGTCACGGTATCACGGCCTACGCCACGAGTAGTGTTGTTCATCCAGCCTAATCCTTGCTCATGGATATCAGCACCCTCAGGCTCAGCTTCTAAGTTCGCTCCATCGCCATTTCCATGGGCTTTACCAATGGTGTGACCACCCGCAGTTAAAGCGACAGTTTCCTCATCGTTCATCGCCATACGACCGAAGGTTTCTCTTATATGCTGCGCGGTTTTTAAAGGATCGGGGTTACCCTCAAATCCTTCCGGGTTCACATAAATCAACGCCATGTGATTTGCCGCTAACGGCCCTTGAAGAGAAGAAGCATCATCTTTATCGTCGTGACGATCGGAGGCTAAGGCCTCAGCTTCTGGTCCCCAGTAAATATCTTTATTCGGATGCCAGATATCTTCACGGCCATAAGAAAATCCAAAGGTCTTAAAACCAGTCGACTCATATCCGATATTTCCCGCTAAGATCATTAAATCAGCCCAGCTAATTTTATTGCCATACTTTTTTTTGATGGGCCATAAAAGTCTGCGAGCTTTATCTAAGTTCGTATTATCTGGCCAAGAGTTCAAAGGAGCAAAACGATGATCACCAGTGCCACCACCGCCACGACCATCCGCCGTACGATAAGTACCTGCACTGTGCCACGCCAATCTCACCATGAGTCCCGCATAGTTGCCCCAGTCGGCTGGCCACCAATCCTGACTTTCTTTCATCAGTTGGTGCATATCAGCTTCGAGAGCTTTGTAGTCTAACTTTTTTACTTCTTCACGATAGTTAAAAGAACCATTAAACGGTTTTGTCTTTTGATCGTGTTGATGGAGAATATCGAGGTTTAAATTTTTTGGCCACCAATCGATATTTCCTTTTTCTTTATTTGAGTTTGCCCCGTGCGCGACAGGACATCTAGCTTCGCTCATGCGTTTTCTCCTTTTTGATTATTCGGTGTTGAGGAACACGATGGACACGTTCCCCAAAAAACTATTTCGGCCTCATCAATCTCAAATCCGTGTTGATCATCGACGTGCAAACAAGGGGCATGACTTTTACAAGCCACATCCATCACACTTTGACACTCCCGGCAAATGAGATGGTGGTGATTATCGTTCACTCGGGTCTCGTAGAGAGAAGAACTTCCCTTGGGTTTGATCTCTCGTAAAATTCCCTTTTCCACTAAGGCACTGAGGTTGTTATAAATCGCCTGCTTGGAAGTCGTTGCAATCTCTCCTTTGACGTGCTGATAAATCGTATCAGCATCAGAGTGAGGATGGTGATGAAGAACCTCTAGAACAGCGAGGCGAACAGAAGTAAGGCTTAAATCCTTTGTTTTTAGCAGTTTTTCGATTTCTGTTTGCATTTGATGAAGCTATTAAAAATATTGAATTAGTCAATATTTTTACTTAGTCCATATAATTAAAGTGTGGGTAATTTAAGGTTTTAAACTTTGAGGTTTGTAATCAAATTCTCTAAAACCCGAACGGCTACTTGCATGTCGCTCTCTTTCGAGAACTCTTTCGGGTTGTGACTAAGTCCATCTTTACTTTGGACGAACAGCATTGCAATAGGACAGAGATCAGACATCGCAGATGCATCATGGGTAGCCCCGGAAGGGATCTTCATTAATGGATAACCCGAGTCTTTTACTGATTTGGATAAGGCACCCGTCAGATGCTTATCACAAAGTACTGCTTTTTGATCATAGGTTCTCTTGAACTGACAAGCTAGGTTACGAACCCGGCATATTTTTTTGATGATGCTCGCTATCTCTTTTTGAATGCTCACTCGTTTTTTATTATCAAGGCTACGAGACTCAACGGAGATTATCACTTCCCCTGAAATAACATTAACCGCATTAGGGGTATTTTGGATACTGCCCACGGTGATAATAATATTCTTTGTTGTTCGAGCTTTTTTCTCTAGGACATGAATAATTTCTGCAGCACCGGCCAGGGCGTCTTGGCGAAGATTCATCGGGGTGGTACCTGCATGGCTTGCCTTACCTTTGATCGTACATGTGTAGCGGGTGATCCCTGAAATACCAGTAACGACACCCACAGGTAATTTGTGCTTTTCTAAAACCGGTCCTTGCTCAATATGAGTTTCCACAAATCCAATGATAGACTTTTTAGATCTTTTTGATTGAGCTAGTTTTCGATGATTGCCCCCAAAACTATTTAAGGCCTGCTGAATGGATATTCCTTTGGAGTCTTTAAATTGGATATCTTTCATTTTGAAAGTCCCCGCTAACACCTGGGGTCCCATAAGAGCCGTGGGAAAACGAACTCCTTCCTCATCAGCAAAGGCCACACACTCAATGTGAAAAGGAAGTTTGGTTTTCTTTTGATGAAGCTTTTTAACCGCTAAAATAGGCAATAATACACCCATAATTCCATCAAAGCGCCCCGCATTAATCACGCTGTCTTGATGTGATCCTAAAATCAGTGTCTTCGCATTTTTATTTGAAGACTTATAAGTTCCAATCAAGGTCCCGGCTGCATCAAGATGGACTAGCATCCCTGCATCCTTCATCCATTGGGTAATGATTTTATTTGCTTGCTTGTGCTCTTTGGTAAAAGGAAGTCGGGTGACTCCGGATGAGGGTTGAGAGCATTGCGCAATAGTATTGAGTGTTTTTAAAATATTCATTTGTATCGATAAGGGTTGTTTCGGGTAGGGACCGTCTTAGTCCATTCATAGTAATCACCACTGGTAACCTTTTGGTAGAGAAGATCTAATTGAGTAATGGGGTCTTCATGATGATCGATGCGAAGAGTTAAAGGCGCTTGATCAGGATGTAAGATTAACATCGCTGCTGACAATAATCCTCGCTTATCGCCTCCAGCTTGGGCTCCTTGCTTGAGACATTCTAAAAGTCTTTCTGCTAAGGGTAGTTTGGTGTCAGCACTTTGATAGTAATCTTTAATCGAAGAGATAACTTGATCTCCTCCTAACATATTCCCTGAAGTAACAAAATTTTCTTCATGAAAGTCATCAACGATACTCTCGTTACTTTTCCCGGAATAGACTGCCGTTTGACCCTCAATTGATAACATGGAGATTTGACGGTGTTCTAGACCTTGATCTTTTTCTTGAATAGCCTTGATGATGGAGTCAGGGGTTTCTCCAACATTCATTTGCGCTAACATTTGATCTCCTAGAATGGTGCTTGCAGATGCACCTTGAGAAGCGCTCATTCCTATTTTGACATCTCCTCGAAGAACCCAACCCCCCACGCAATAACTACCCGTGGTGGCAACTCCTCCAATAGTTCCTGTTTGAGGATCTCGAGCTAAAACTGAGTATGTCATATTATTATAATAAGTATTTTGATCCCCAAGACCATATCAGAGACTGAAGACCAGAAAAATCAACTTTTTTGATAAATATTAATAAAAATCAACCATTTTTTTTAATTTCAGGGGGTTGATCTGATTTTAAAAGAAGTGCTACAATTATCTTGTATATATAGAGGAGGGATTACCTATGCGTAATGTACATAAGTACGCTCAAAATTTGAAAAAATCAGTGGCTGCCCTCGTAGCTTTTGTATTTTTCGGATTTTCAGCCCAGGCAAACGACATTCTTGTAGTCGGTCAGATTGCCGAACCTAAAGCTCTGGATCCAGCTGCAGTTACTGCGGTGAATGATTTCAGAATTTTAATGAATATCTATGATGGTCTTGTTCGCTATAAAGATGGAACTTTAGAAGTAGAACCAGCCCTCGCAGAAAGTTGGACGATCAGTGATGATGGTACCGAGTATACATTTAATCTTCGCTCAGGAGTAACATTCCATGATGGAACTTCTTTTGAAGCGGAAGACGTGAAGTTCAACTTTGATAGAATGCTAGATGAAAATCATCCATATCACGATACTGGGCCTTTCCCACTTTCATTCTTCTTTTCTGCAATTACATCTGTGGATGTAATTGATGATTTAACTGTAAAGTTCACTCTGAATGCATCCTATGCTCCATTCTTATCTAACCTAGCATATCCGACAGGTTTGATTGTGTCTCCAGACGCAGTGATGAAGCACGGCAAAGATTTCGGAAGAAATCCATCCGGTACAGGTGCGTTCCAATTTGAAGAGTGGAAATCTAATGAGCGTGTTGTAGTGACTCGTAATGCTGACCACTGGGATGGACAAGCAGGTGTTGATGCAGTGATCTTCAGACCTTTAACAGACGGTAATACTCGTGTAGCAGAAATGCTTGCTGGTGGTATCGATCTGATGGTGGAAGTTCCTCCAACATCACTCAGCGAGTTCAGTGGTTCTGAATTTAGCGTTGTAGAACAAGCTGGACCTCACGTTTGGTTCTTGATTTTAAACGCGAAAGAAGGGCCTTTTGCAGACAAGAAAGTCCGTCAAGCGGCGAACTACGCAATTAATAAAGAAGCGATTGTAAATGATGTGTTAGAAGGAACAGCTGCCGTGGCAGCAGGACCAACTCCACCTGCGTTTGCATGGGCTTACAATAATGATCTTGAGCCATATCCATATGATCCTGAAAAAGCGAAAGCATTAATCGCTGAAGCAGGTGCTGAAGGTGCAGAGCTGACATTCTTTGTAACTGAAGGTGGTTCAGGTATGTTAGATCCTGTTGCGATGGGTACAGCTATTCAAGCTGACTTAGAAGCAGTTGGTTTTGATGTGAAGATCGAGACTTATGAGTGGAACTCTTTCCTTGGTGAAGTGAACCCAGGTCTTGAAGGTAAAGCAGATATGGCTGAGATGGCTTGGATGACAAACGATCCAGACACTCTTCCATTCTTGGCTCTTCGTACACAAGCATGGCCAGAAGAGGGTGGATTTAACTCTGGTTATTATTCTAACCCTGCAGTAGATGAATTACTCAATGCTGCTCGTGCTTCTACAGATCAAGCAGAAAGAGCTCGTCTCTATCAGGAAATGCAAGTCATCGTTCAAGATGATGCTCCTTGGGTCTTCGTTGCAAACTGGAAACAGAATGCCGTGACGAACAGTAGCGTCAAGAACTTCAACTTGCAGCCTTCATTCTTCTTACTTCTAAAAGACGTCGAGAAGAATTAATCAACTTTAATTCCGCGAGCCGCTTCGGCGGCTCGTGCAGATCTTTTTTTTCGTAGCCTATGAGATACTTGATAAACCGATTACTATCGGCGATCCCCGTCGTTTTAGGCATTACGATTATTGTCTTTTTAATTATCTCCTTAATTCCTGGCGACCCTGCAACAGCGATCCTGGGATCGTACGCCACCCCTGAAAATGTGGCGAAAATCAACAAAGATTTAGGTCTCGATAAGAGTTTACCAGAGCGATACTTGATCTGGCTTGGTAATATCATCCAAGGAGACTTTGGACGATCATTCTCCCTGAACCGACCTGTTATTGATGAGGTCATGGAGCGTTTCAACGCCACGCTTATTCTTTCCGGGACCGCTTTTGTCCTGTGTTCCTTTTTTGGTATTTTAGTCGGGACGATTTCTGCAGCCCGTCAATATACACTCACTGATAAGTTTATTACCTTTATTGTTTTAATCGGCATCTCCATTCCTTCCTTCTTTTTAGGAATGATGATGATCCTCACTTTTGCTGTCCGGCTCAAGCTCTTTCCCGTCTCAGGCATGTATGCGATCTGGGGTGGTGGAGACTTACCTGATTTAATTAATCACCTTGTGATGCCTTCCATTGCCTTGGCGATTGTCGCTACAGGTGTGGTGGCTCGAATATCCAGAAACGCCGTTCTAGAAATTCTTCGTCAAGATTATGTTCGCACTGCTCGCGCAAAAGGTGTCAAGGAGCGATCAATTTTAATTTCTCATGTATTGCGTGTAGCCATTGTCACGATTTTACCTGTGCTTGGTCTCCAAGCAGGCTTTGTTCTATCCGGATCTGTTTATATTGAGATTGTCTTTCAGTGGCCAGGTGTGGGTCGAATGCTCGTCGATGCAATTTTAAAACGTGATATCATTTTAGTGCAGGGAGGCGTGGTTTTTGTTTCCATCTGTTATGTCTTTTTTAATATTGCTGTCGATGTGTTACAGCGGGTCTTGGACCCCAGAATTCGATGATCCACTTTCTTAAAATTGTAGCTAAGAACCGACTCGCAGCATTTGGAGGAATTCTGCTTTTAATTATCATCACCCTTTCCATTCTCGCTCCTATTCTTCCCCTCAAGGAACCGAACATCACCAATACGGCGGATCGTTTTATGACCCCTTTGGAAGAAGGACATATTTTAGGTACTGATCACTTAGGGCGAGATTTATTATCGCGACTTTTATGGGGAACCCAGCTGAGCTTGGCTGTGGGATTTGCAGCAGCATTTATTGCAGCTACTTTTGGCTCGATTTTAGGGGCTATTGCTGGGTTTTATGGCCAAAAAACAGACAATATCATTATGCGATTTATCGATATGTTAATGGCCTTTCCTTATATTCTCTTAGCACTGGCGATAGTAGCAGCGCTGGGTCCAGGATTATTTAATGCTTTAATTGCGGTGGCTCTTGTGAACATTCCTTTTTTTGCCCGAAACATTCGAGGCGTTACCGTCACCTTGGCTAATAAAGAATTCATTGAGGCGGCGAGATTATCAGGGATGAGTAATTTCAGAATTCTCATTGTTGAAATATTTCCCAACTTGCTTCCGATGATCGTCATTGCCATGTCCACGACTGTCGGTTGGATGATTTTAGAGACCGCTGGTCTTTCCTTTTTAGGATTAGGCTCCCAACCTCCTCAAGCTGATCTCGGATCGATGCTGGGTGAGGCTCGCAGTGCGCTGATCACCAATCCTCATACATCATTCGTTCCCGGCATCATGATCTTTTGTATTGTCATGGGAATTAATTTATTTGGAGATGGTGTCAGAGACGCACTGGACCCTCGACTCAAAAAAGGAAGCCTCATTCGACCTCTTCCTCAAACTATTTATGAAGGAGGAGATACTCAACCTCAACCTTCCACCAAATTATTATCTGTTCAAAATTTATCTACACATTTTCATGTCAACCAAGATGTCTATCAATCATCCAATGATGTCTCTTTTGAAATTCAAGAGGGCGAGTGTTTAGGATTAATTGGAGAGAGTGGCTCAGGCAAATCTGTTACCGCTCTGTCGGTGACTAGTCTTGTCGCCTCGCCACCGGGAGTAATTAAAAAAGGATCGGTAAATTACAAAAACCAAAATCTTCTAGCTCTATCCTATGAGGGACTGCGATCTATTCGAGGTAATAAAATCTCTTATATCTTCCAAGACCCTCTGACGACTCTTCACCCCTTGCACACCATTGGAGATCAACTCCTAGAAGCTTTGCTAGCACATGACTCCAAACTCTCCGCTTCAGAGTCGATCTCAAAATCCAAGGATTTATTGAAGTCAGTTCAAATTCCCAATCCCGATAATGTTTGGGATGTCTATCCTCATCAACTCTCTGGAGGGATGCGCCAGCGAGTATGTATTGCGATGGCTTTAATCAATGACCCAGAATTGATTATTGCTGATGAGCCTACCACTGCATTAGATGTCACCGTTCAAGCTCAAATTCTTAATATTCTCAATAGTCTTCGAAAAGAGCGAAAGCTCTCCATTCTCTTTATTTCCCATGATTTTGGCGTTATTTCTCAACTTTGTGACCGCGTGATTGTGATGTATGCGGGCTCGATTGTAGAAGAAGGTCCAGTCAAAAATATTATGCAACAAGCTGCTCACCCCTATACTAGTGAGTTGATCAAGTGCGTTCCTCAACTTGGCAATAAGGAACATGCTCTCCATAGCATTCCTGGAAACCCACCTTCGCTAAACCAGCTGCCAGAAGGTTGTGCTTTCGCTAACCGATGCCAGTACAAACAAGACCAGTGCCTGAAGGGGTCGGTGCCTGTCAGCTCTAAAGATAATCGATCTTATAAATGTTTCTATCCCGTGGGTGGTGCTGCATGAATGCCCTAGAAGCCATCAACCTCTCCAAGACCTATAGCGCGACAGATGGATTTTTTTTAAAGAACAAAAAAAATATCCGAGCAGTCAACGATATCAGCTTCATCTTGAAGGAAAATCAAACCCTCGGGATAGTCGGAGAGTCAGGATGTGGAAAATCAACCTTAGCACGTATGCTTGTAGGATTATTACAACCCACCTCAGGGACCATTGCCCTTCAAGATAAAAATATCAACCAATACCAACGTCAAGAGTTAGGTCGGGTTATTCAATATGTTTTCCAAGATCCCTTAAGCAGTCTTAATCCTAGAAAAACTATTTACCAATCATTAGCGGCACCTTTAAAATATCTCCACCAACACGATAACACTCAGGTCAAAGAGAAGATGTTATCAATAATGAGTGAGGTAGGATTAAAAGAAGAGTTTCTCGATCGCTATCCTCATGAATTCTCAGGAGGCCAAGCCCAACGGATTGGTATCGCGCGTGCATTGCTAGCTGATGCTAAAATTCTGATCCTCGATGAACCTGTCTCGGCTCTTGATGTCTCTATCCAATCTCAGGTCCTCAACCTTCTCAATGATCTAAAGCGAAAATTTAACCTTTCCTTTATTGTGATCAGTCATGATTTGGCAGTGGTGGAGAATATCAGTGATGAAATAGCGGTGATGTATTTTGGAGATATTGTCGAGCATAACTCCTCAAAGGAAATTTTTCAAAAACCTCACCACCCCTATACCGAATTATTGGTCGGCAGTGTTCCTAAGCTTAATAAACAGTTTGCTGATTTATCCAATAAAAATACAGAATTACCCGATCCGGCTAATCCACCACTAGGATGCTCATTTTATTCTCGTTGTTCTTATCGATCTGAAAAGTGTCAAAATACCAAAACACCAATAAATTCAGCAAAAACATTACCTTTTGTTAGCTGTTTCCATCCTCTTTGATCAGAGAAATTCTCTTATTTAAATTTAACTTATAGATAATTAAGTAATCACATCAGGCTTATTACGCCCTGTTCTCAAAGATAGCTCGGATAAAATATTCGCAGCTTGGGCTATTTTTGAGAGTGCCTCATGAGGGTTGTTTTGTAATGATGAGGGATTGGTTTCCAATTGTTCCAAATAAACTCGAATTGTAGCGCCTTGAGTTCCAGTTCCTGACAAACGAAATACTGCACGACCGCCTCCTTCGAAAAAAATTCTAATCCCTTGGTTTTTAGAGTACGACCCGTCTACAGGATCATCATAAGAAAACTCATCAGCGTTTGTTACTGTCATACCTGCTTCGGTTCTGCCTTTTAGACTTGATAACTTATCTCGTAGGACGTTCATTAATTCGTTAGCAACATCGCTGTCTACTGCCTCATAATCATGACGACAGTAGTAATTTCTGCCATACGTCTCCCAATGATTTATCATTAATTCACTCACTGATTTTTTTGAAACAGCTAAAATATTCAACCACATCAACACAGCCCAAAGACCATCTTTTTCTCTGACGTGATTAGATCCTGTTCCCGCACTTTCTTCACCACAAATAGTAGCCTTCCCAGCATCGAGTAAGTTGCCAAAAAATTTCCATCCTGTCGGTGTTTCAAAAATTTCTATTCCTTTAGCTTTGGCAACACTATCTGCGGCTGCAGATGTGGGCATTGAACGAGCGATACCTGCTAAACCTTTTGCATATCCAGGAGCAAAATGAGCTAGATCAGCAAGGACTGCTAAGCTATCCGAGGGACTAACATAACAATTTCTTCCAACGATCATATTTCGATCACCATCCCCATCAGAAGCAGCACCAAAATCAGGGGCATTCTCAGCATACATAATATCCATCAATTCTTTTGCCCAAACGGGATTTGGGTCGGGATGTCCGCCTCCAAAATCAGGACTGGGTTTACCATTGATAACCGTTCCTTTTGGGGCTCCCAGTCGCTTTTCTAATATTTCATGCGCATAAGGCCCGGTTACTGCATGCATTGCATCAAAACACATTCGAAAACCATTTTGAAACATCGCTGATATAGCCTTGAAGTCTATTAATTGAGCCATGAGATCCGCATACTCTTCAATGGGGTCAATAATAAGAACATTCATTCCAGCAATTTTTGAAGATCCAATAGTATTTAAATCAGCTGAGCTATTTTCAATTATTTTGTAGCTATTAATTTCTAAGGTTTGAGTGAAAATTTTTTCAGTTACGGTTTCGGTTGCAGGACCTCCATTAGGCCCGTTATACTTCAAACCGAAATCCTCTTCTGGGCCGCCTGGGTTATGACTCGCAGATAAAATTAACCCACCATCGGCTTTTCTTTTTCTTATAATATGTGATGCTGCAGGTGTCGAAAGAATACCATCACGACCTACAATACATTGTGAAGCGCCATTAGCTGCTGCCATGCGTAAAATGATATCAATTGCTTCATTGTTAAAATAACGACCATCACCGCCCACAACTAATGTTTTTTTTTCAACACCGCCAATTCCATTAAAAATTGACTGTACATAATTTTCTAAAAAATTAGGTTGCATAAATACACGGGTTTTTTTTCGCAAACCACTGGTACCGGGCTTTTGTCCTTCAATGGGTTGGGTAGTTATTACTTTTGCTGTCATTTCTAATTTTTTTCCTTAGTAGATAATTTAAAGACTACTACTGTTTGTGCAAAGATTAACTCTTTTCCTTCTTCATCTGGATCTACTTTAGTATCATCTATATCAAAAACTCTTGACCAAGAATTTTCTTCAGGTGAGTTCGGCAATGTAATCCATGTATCTTCACCTCTGTTAAAAATTAAATAAAGAGCACCTGATCCGGGTTCGTAGGACGATGTCCCATTGGCCATGCGCATTTCAATACCAATAAAATTTAAGTTGGGTGAGTGCCAATCATCCTTAGTCATTTCAGTTCCATCTATTTTACGCCAGCGTACATCAGGCGTGCCATCAGTATCATTGAGATGGGCATGTAGGAAGATTTTCTGTCGAAGAATGGGGTTTTTTTTGCGAAAGGAAATTATTTTTTGACAGAAATTTAAAAAATCCTTATCGGCACTATCCCAATTCACCCAGCCAATCGAATTATCCTGACAATAGGCGTTATTATTACCCTTTTGAGAATTGCCCAGTTCATCTCCTGCTAAAATCATCGGGGTTCCTTGGCTAAACAAAAGTGTAGCGAGCATATTTTTTCGTCTTCTGGAACGAGCACTTTGAATTTTTACATCGTCAGTTGGACCCTCAACGCCACAATTATTGGAGAAGTTTTGGTCATGACCGTCTTGATTATCCTCGCCGTTTGGATGATTGTGTTTTTCATTATAACTTACAGTATCCATCAAGGTGAAACCGTCGTGACATGCTAAAAAGTTTACTGAGGAGTTTGCATGTCGCCCATCATGATCAAACCTTATTGCAGATCCCACAGCTCTTTGCGCAACCTTTCTTGCCGTAATCTCTGCATCGCCCCGCCAAAACCGTCTAACTTGATCACGGTACTTGTCATTCCATTCCAGAAAGGGGGAAGGGTAGGCGCCAAGTTGGTATCCTCCAGGTCCAATATCCCAAGGTTCAGCAATTAGTTTCACTTTATTCAATACAGGGTCTTGTCGGATGGCAGTCATAAAAGGTCCATTGCGATCAAACACTCCTGATGTGCGTCCAAGGGTTGAGGCAAGGTCAAATCGAAAACCATCAACGTGCATAATCTCTACCCAATACCGCAAAGAGTCCATCACCATTCTCAGAACAAAAGGGTGATCTAAATTTAAAGTATTACCGCATCCACTATCATTATTATAGAAACGAGGATTATCTTGTAGGCGATAATAACTAGCATTATCTATTCCCCGAAAAGACAAGGTGGGTCCATTTTGATCTCCCTCAGCAGTGTGATTGTAAACAACATCCAAAATTACCTCTATTCCTGCTGAATGAAATCGCGCGACCATTTGTTGAAATTCTCCAATATCTCCATAGCTCATATAACGAGGCTCTGGTGCAAAAAAACCGTAGGTCATGTATCCCCAGTAATTTTTCAAAGATTTTTTTACAAGAAAATGATCATCCAAAAAAGCTTGAACAGGGAGGAGTTCGATAGCCGTAACACCCAACTTGGTTAAATGTTCTAAAATGGGTTCCGATGACATCCCCATAAAACGACCCGCATGGGGCACATCTTTTCTTTCTGCCGTTAGACCTTTAACATGAGCTTCATAAATAATCGTTTCAGACCAAGGTCTGTTAATTCGATCAACTTCTTGTCTGCCCCAAGAAAACGCAGGGTCAACCACAACAGATCGCGGCATATATTTCGCACTGTCTCTTCGGTCAAAACCTAGGTCTTGGGTTTTACGCCCAATCTTGTATCCATATAAAGCATTATTCCATTTGATTTGACCGTTTAAGCGTTTTGAATAGGGGTCGATCAGAAATTTATGGGGGTTAAATCGATGACCCTGTTCTGGTTCATAGGGGCCATGAATTCGATATCCGTATTGCTGTCCTGGTTGCAGTCCGGACAGATAGCCGTGCCAGATATGCCCCTCTTGCTCGACCAAATCTACTTGACGATTTTCTCTGCCTTTTTCATCACAAAGACATAAAGTAACCCGAGTAGCGTGTTGCGAAAAGATTGCAAAGTTTACTCCCTCCCCATCAAATGTTGCGCCAAGAGGATAAGGGTGGCCTGATGATAGTTGTGCTTTGTGCATAGTTCTTAGATTAGTAATTCTTTATATAAACGCGCATAGGAGTGGCCCGAATCTTTCCACCCCACTGATTGTTTCATAGCATTGCGTTGAAGTTTAGACCAAAGTTTCGGCTGCTCATATAAGTCACAAAGTTTTGTGAGAGCCTGAGATAATGCCAGAGGAGTAATAGGGTTAAACTGAATGCCGGTTGCAACTTGCGAAGCGATTGCAGCAGGGGATGCAGAAACAACGGTGTCAGCCAAACCCCCTGTTGAGGAGACAACAGGAAGGGTTCCATATCGTAACCCGTATAATTGTGTGAGCCCACAAGGTTCAAAACGAGAGGGAATTAAAATAGCGTCGGCACCTGCTATCATTCGATGCGAGAGCTTCTCATCATATCCTATAAATACCGATACATTAGAGTGTGAAATATTTCTGAATTCATTTTCCAGCCAACTATCACCACTTCCCAATAAGATCAGTTGACCATCGCGTGATAAAAGTGTCGGTAAAGCTTCTAATAAAATATCTAAACCTTTTTGTTCTGACAAACGGGAGACAACCACACAAAGTGGCCCCTTGGCCTGAGAGAGGTTAAATTCTTTTTGTAATGTTATTTTATTTAAATTTTTTCCACGCGGTGATTTATAATTGATAATTTCTGGATCAACCTCGGGTGACCAAACACTCTCATCTATACCATTTAATATTCCAGTAAAATCATTTTTACGATATTGAAGAACTCCTTCCATCCCCATCCCAAATTCATGAGTCATTAATTCTTGAGCGTAGGTGGGAGATACAGTGGTCAGTTTGTCTGCATATATTAAACCGGCCTTCAGAGTCGATATGTTGCCAAAATATTCAACGCCCTCTGGATTAAAATCCTTGGGTAAAATACCTAATGCTCGACGTTTACGCGCAGGGGCAATTCCTTGAAAGGCGATGTTGTGAATAGTCATTATACTTCGAGCCTTGGCATTGTTGACTTTCATATAGTAAGGAGCTAATCCCGCTTGCCAGTCATGGCAGTGAATGATCTCAGGCTGCCAATCATCGACTAAACCATTAGCAATATCAGCAGCAACACGACTGAGCGCTGCAAAACGCTCTATATTGTCTGACCAATCTTCTCCCTTGTGATCTACATAAATTCCATGATCTCGATTATATAAGTGTGGCGCATCTAATATTAATAAATCTAAATCTTGATGGGTGCCTGCTAATAATTGAGCAGAGCCACCAAAACAGTCATTAATGACTTTAAGAGTCGAGAGTGACTGAACCGCTTTTAGCACCGCAGGATAGCCTGGCAAAAGTGTACGGACGGCAATGTCGTTTTTTTTTAGGACTTTGGGGAGTGCTCCAGCAACATCTGCCAACCCACCCGTTTTAATGAGAGGGACACATTCAGAGGTTACAGAAAGAGTATTAATCAATGAGCGGCTTGCCAATTATTGACCATTTCCTTTGTGATTAAAGTAACTCCCTTTTCAGTGACGCGGAAAAACTTAGCGTCTTCAATGGGGTCTTCTCCAACCACGAGGTTTTTAGGAATAATAACTGATCGGTCAATCACGCAATTTTTTAAGCGTGCAAATCTATTAACAACAACATCTGGTAAAACAACCGCATTCTCTAAGACAGCAAATGAATTAGTTCTGACATTTGTAGAAAGAATGGAATTACGAATTTCAGTTCCCGAGATAATACAACCGCCACTGACCATGGATGAAATGGCAACTCCTCGTCGATCTTCTTCATCGTGGATAAATTTTGCAGGCGGAGCAGACTCTAAGTAGGTCCAAATAGGCCATTGTCCATCCCAGAGATTTAAATCTGGGGTAAAACTTGTTAAATCAATATTGGCGGACCAAAAAGCATCAACCGTCCCCACATCACGCCAGTAACTAGGGGCGCCTTCAGCACGAACGCAGCTATCTTCAAATTGATGGGCGATGGCCTTTCCATTTTTAACAATCTCTGGAATTAAATCATTGCCGAAATCATGACTTGAGTTTGAATCTGCATAGTCTTGAAGCAGTAGTTCGCGTAAAAATTTCCAATTAAAAACATAGAGACCCATCGAGGCGAGAGATTTTTGGGGATTTCCTGGCATCCCAGGAGGATTAGCAGGTTTTTCTAAAAATGATGTAATTTGATTATTGTTATCTACCGCCATGACGCCAAAGGAGGATGCTTCACTTTTATCGACGGTTAAACAACCAACAGTGACATCAGCTTTTTTTTCAATGTGTTGACGAAGCATGATCTCATAATCCATTTTGTAGACATGATCTCCGGCTAAAATTACAATGTAATCAATATCATAGCTATCAACGATATCGATATTTTGAGTGACGGCATCTACCGTTCCACGATACCACATTCTCTCCGACACTCTTTGAGAGGCGGGTAAGATATCTAAAAATTCTTTTCTTTCTGCAGAAAAAAAATTCCATCCTCGCTGACAATGGCGAATAAGCGAGTGCGCTTTATATTGGGTGGCGATTGCAATTTTTCGAATACCTGAGTTCAAAGCGTTTGATAAGGGAAAATCAATAATACGAGTTTTCCCACCGAAATATAATGCAGGTTTCACTCTTGTCTGGGTTAGCTCTTTTAAACGAGACCCTCTCCCGCCAGCAAGAACAAATGCCATTGATCTTTGAGTTATACGTTTTTCTGCCATGATTAACTCTTCTTATTATTATAACTAAAAATGAGAGTAGACAAAGGAGGAAGAGTGATCTCAGCTGATTGCGCAAAATCCCCCCAGGAAATGGGTTCAGTGGAAACACTTCCAAGATTACCTCTGTTGCCCCCGCCATAAATAGCAGAGTCGGTGTTCAGTACTTCTTGCCAAATTCCCTTCTGCGGAAAACCAATTCGCCAACGTCTTTCGATAGGAGTAAAGTTACAAACTACCACGATTGGACTGTCTCCCTTTTCCCCAAATCGAGCAAACGCACTTAAAGATTGGGAGGGTTCATTTGCAATCCAGCGAAAACCATTTGACTCGCAATCGCGCTGATAAAGGGCCGGGGTATTTTGATAAAGATGATTGAGGTCGCGGACAAGAGTTTGTATGCCTCGGTGGTTCTCGCCATGGAGCGCGTCCCAATCCAAAGATTGGTCATGGTTCCATTCACTCCACTGCGCAAATTCACATCCCATAAACAATAGTTTTTTACCTGGGTGCCCCCACATAAAACCGTAGTACGCTCGTAGGTTGGCAAATTTTTCCCACTCACTTCCTGGCATTTTGTTAATCATTGATCCTTTGCCATGAACAACCTCATCATGACTAATCGGAAGGATAAAATTTTCTGCAAAAGAATAATCAATAGGAAAAGTCATAAGGTGATGGTCGTAGCTACGATAAATCGGATCTTTTTCTATATACCGCAAGGTGTCATTCATCCATCCCATATTCCATTTATACCCAAATCCCAATCCGCCGATGTGAACAGGGGAAGAGACATTGGGAAAGGCAGTGGACTCCTCTGCTACTGTCATGACACCCTCGATCTCACCATAAACGGCGGTATTCATTTCTTTAATGAAGTCGATGGCTTCATAGTTTTCACGACCACCATCACGATTAGGTATCCACTCACCGGGTTCACGAGAATAATCTCGGTAGAGCATGGAAGCGACGGCATCCACTCGCAGACCGTCCAGATGGTATTCTTTTAACCAATAAAGAGCATTGGAGATTAAAAAGTTTTTTACTTCATTTCGCCCAAAATTATAAATCAGTGTATTCCAATCTTTATGGAATCCTTCTTTGGGGTCTGCATGTTCATATAAATGCGTACCATCAAAATAATTTAAACCATGGGCATCTGAGGGGAAGTGCGCCGGAACCCAATCTAAGATAACACCTAACCCCGCTTCGTGGGCAGCCTCAACCAGAGCACGAAATTCGTTAGGAGTACCAAACCGCGTTGTCGGGGCAAACATCCCCACTGGCTGATATCCCCAAGAACCATCAAAGGGATACTCGGTGATGGGCATTAATTCAAGATGGGTAAAACCCATCCAGCTAACATATTCGATCAGTTCTTTGGCGAGTTCTTTATAAGTAAGCTTGCGATTTTCTTCGCCGCGTCGCCAAGATCCTAAATGCACCTCATAAATGGATATGGGTTGATTTTTATGATGTTTAGATTGTCTTTTGGATATCCACGATTGATCCTGCCAATTATAAGAGGAAATATCTCGCACGATTGAAGATGTTTGTGGAGGATGCTGTGCTCCAAATCCCATAGGATCTGCTTTCATAAAAGGCGCACCGTGCTTTGGTGCTATTTCATATTTATAATGAGTCCCATCGTTTAACTCGGGGATAAAAATTTCCCATATCCCGGATGATCCTACTTGTCTCATTGGGTTTCGACATCCATCCCAAACATTAAAATCCCCTACCACAGAAACTCGTACAGCATTGGGAGCCCAGACAGCAAAGTGAGTTCCCAGTACCCCCTCTAAGGTAGTGACATGTGCACCCAAGACTTGCCATAATTGTCGATGAGAACCTTCTCCGAGCAAATATTGATCTACGTCACCTATGATGTTGCTAAATCGATAAGGATCTTCAAAAGCCCATGTTTGACCATTGGCATAAGTGGCCTTCAGACGGTGTTTGTATTTAGAATTAGGAACAGTGCCAATAAATATCGGACCTGTAAATCTGGGTATCTCAATAGACCGTGAACCAAATATTGCAGAAAGTCGTTCAGCATCGGGTACCAAAGCGGCTAACCATGACTCGCCCTTAACTTTATGAACCCCTAGAATTGAAAAGGGATGAGAATGTCTTCCATGTAATAAATCATCAATGTCCTGTTGTTTAATGTGATCAGGTAAAGACATACTTTTAGAATTATCTTTATTTATTTTAGTTTGTATAAGCGCCAATCACAAATCCGTTTGCTTTAAATTTTATCTGATTGCCTTTATAATCTACTTGCTGTTTTAGCAAAGGTTCTATTTTCATCGGCAGATCAATCGATACGGCTTTAGAGGATAAATTAAAAATACAAATAAATTTTTTTCCTCTGGTATATCCGAGCACAGGCTCTGGTAGGTCTAGAAATTTAGTTTTTCCGATCCGCAATTCCTCTTCTGATCTGCGAAGTTTTATCATTTTTCGATAGAACTCTAAGACACTGTTTTCACCCTGTG
>Ga0255759_10001628_pt1 | contig 20099 bp, 17 predicted proteins | sample 101ome_20_FD_179959 | JGI IMG/M metagenome (GOLD analysis project Ga0255759, IMG submission 179959) | Coastal salt marsh microbial communities from the Groves Creek Marsh, Skidaway Island, Georgia - 101404AT metaG (version 2) | ecosystem: Environmental > Aquatic > Marine > Intertidal zone >...
CATCCAGTCTCCACCCACTATATCCTGGAGTTAATTTGGGAGTGAAATTTTCTTTAATAACAGGAAAAGAATCTTCTACTATACTAGTTAAACTTTTTTTATAGACTTCCCACATACTAAAACTCTTTTCTTTCTATTTCATATCCACTTTTGTTCAATGTTAATAAAGTGGGTATTCTAATTATTTTGTATTTATCAAACTCGTGTGGACTAGAAGAGATTTTAACTATTTCTACTTCTTCATTTATATTGCAATTGTTTAATTGGTTTTCATTAATACAAAAAAACAATTTTTTTGTTTCATTAAATACCAAATCTATTTCAGGTCTATCTTTCCAGTAGTTTTTACCTCCATAAAAAATTGTTACTTCCTCATCTTTTTCAATATCTCTTAACGCAAAAAATCTAAACCCCATCCATTTTGGATGTTCTTCCCAATTTGCGTTTGGGTTTACATCATGATTAAAAAGAGAACCATAACCCCAAGACAAAACAGTGTCTTGACCACGCCTTTCTTTTGGATAACTAAATTTATAATCTTTAAAGTATTGACTGGTTGGTGTGTCATCTTTTCCTAAAGAAAAAACTGGGCATTCTTCTATTATTTCGCCTTTTAATATTTTTTCTGTAGCAAAAACGCCTAATCCTTTTTTTTCTATAAATCTAACATTTATTTTTGTTGGTGGGTTAAATTCCATAATATCATTATAAGAATTTTTTAATAAAAATAAATATTAATTAGGCTTTCTTTCGAAACCGTAAACAATAATGTTAAAACCTGCATCATCAGGTAGACCACCTCCATCTGTTTGAATTCTAATATCGTCATTAATTTCAAAAACTAATCTATTTGTTGTACCCCTTTGTAATCTTAAACCATAATTAAAACCAAACACTTCAGGAAAATCTAATACTGGTATATATCCATCCGAGGTTGTTTTACCTTTTCCACCACCACCAGGTGCTAATTGAGGAACCTTAAATGCGTTACCATTATTACCAAAACTAGGGTTTCCTTGACATAGCCTAACTAACTCAAAATTAGTATCTAAATTAGTCCCGATATTAACTTCACCATTTTTATCTTCATAAAATAAACGACATCCATTTGGTAATGAAGTAAACACAGGTGTAGGTTGCAAACCAGAACTACCACCAAAATCATCACCTAGATTAATATTTAAACCTTGTATTACTATTGAAAGAGAAGTGATGTATATGTCATTGTTGGGACTTGATTCAACATAAAATAACTGTGGTGTAGTAGAACCATCCACTAACATAGAGCTTGTTGTACCATCACCATTAAGAGTTAAAAAATTTCTATAAACAATTTGTATATCTCTATCATCTTTTGGTGGTAATCCAGAACTTTGCGTTAGAACGTAACCACCTTCATTAATTTTAAGGTATGCTCCTGTTCCTTCACCATCTATTATGTTAGAATTTCTACTCATTTTATTTTAACTCAAAACCATTCGCTATTATGTTGATACTAGCGTCTGCGGGTAAATTTGTACCTCCCGCAGTCAAATCATCATTAACTTCAAAAACTAATTTATCTGTTGTACTTCTTAGAAGTCTTAAACCAGACTGAAAACCAAATACTTTTTTAAAACTTAATATAGGAAATATTGTGGGTGTACCATCTGTTTTAATAAAAGCAGTAGTACTATCACCAAAAGGTGCGTTACCCTGACACAATCTAATAAAATCAAAATTTACAACTATATCTGTTCCGATATTAATTTCACCATTTTTATCTTCATAATATAAACGACATCCGTTTGGTAAGGCTAAAACTCCCTGTGCAGCATTTGAACCAGCAAAATCTTGACCTAAAGTTAAAGATGTTGCTTGTACAAATATAGAAAGTGATGTAATGTATATATCTTTTTCGGGTATTGCGTTAATAGTAAATAATTGTGAGGTAGTAGAACCATCTACTGTCATTTCTGTAGTCGTACCATCACCATTAAGGGTTAAATTTTGTCTATATATAATTTGTAAATCCCTATCATCCAAGGGTGGTATATTAGAGTCTTGTACATAAATGTAACCACCTTCGGTTACTTTAGCTCTATTACCACTACCATCACCATCTTCTATTCTAACTTTTATTGACATAATTAATAAAGTTCTTCATACTTTATTGTTCTAAAACCAACCTGTACAGGCATATTAGTATTACCAGCGGGAGGTGTTACAGAAATACCAAGAGAACTACCTTTTTCTAAAACTAAATTGGCATCAAAATCATTAAATTGTCCAACAGGAAATGATAGTGTTGCCACCAAACTACCACCCGTAGGTGCGGTCGTACTAGTTGACCCATATTCTGCAGTAACATCTAAAGTTTTAGAAGAACCAAAGTTTTGGTTTAATGGTGAAAAAGAAGTGCCATTGTTTATTGCGGTACAATTTTTATACCAATTTGCTCTAAACATACTAGGTGAACCACTTGCAGCTTCTTCAGCGACAAAAAAGAAATTACCTATTATTATAGGGTCATCTTCATTATTAGTGACTATAATTAAACCAGTTTCAGTAGTTCCACTTGCGGTAATAATAGGACTACCAAAAAAGTACGCATCACCCTCTTCCGCTGAGTACTGAAATTGACTCTCTGATACGGTACTCGCTAATATTCTATTATTATTAGTAACCCCTACCGAGTTACCTTTACCTGTTCCATCTGTTATTTCAAATCCCATTTTATTTTATTTTTAATTTTTTATTATAATAATTATCCTGTTAATTTATGTAAATTTATCCCAATACTAACTTCTATACTAGTATTACCTGGAGGTGGTGTTATAAAAACACCAATACTCGACCCTTTAGGTAATATGGTTGAGGCATCTTCTGCGGTTAAATTTTCTGTTGGTGCCACAGTAGCTAAGTAAGCAGAACCTCCAGCTAATAACGCACCAGTTTGACCTATTTCACTATCAATATTAAGAGTATTAGAAGAACCAAAATTTACATTATTTAATATAAGTGAATTTGTTGTTCCACTAACCATGCTTGTTGGGTTTTTATAAATAATACCTGTAACAAAGTTTTCAGTACCACCAGAACTTTTTTTAACTCCTATTAAAAATCTTGTAATTACTAAATCTTCATCTTCATTGTTTTTAAAATATAAAACCGCACTTGTTCCTGTTGTAGTCAATTCAACAAATCCTGAACCTACAATATATGCCTCACCTAAAAGTGCTTCTTCCTCTCTTTCACTTCTAGTTACTGATTCAACAAATAGTCTATTACTATCACTTACTTTAACTTTTTTACTACTACCAGTTCCGTCTTGTATTTGAAATCCCATATCTATTTAATTTTATCCTGTCGTATCATCATACCACCAATGAGTAACAACCAAAGCTTTAGTCGATGTTGTTCCAGCTGGTGGTGTTATTCTAAAACCTATAGTAGTTCCTTTAGGTAATCTTCTACCTAATGGTAAAATAATTCTATCTATAGATTGTTTAATCGGTTGTGCAGCTCCTCCACCATTTGTTATTGTACTACCTTCTGGGCCTTTATATGCCTCTACATTAGGTGTGTTAGCAGAACCATGATTAGAATTAGAAATACCTGCGTTAGACGCGTTTGTTATTGTAGTGCCCTCAGTTGGGTTTCTTAATACAGTAAACGTCCAGTCATCAGTAGTACCAGCACCTACTGCACTACCTAAAATAAGAACACATCTATCTAATACAAAATCTCTATCATCATTATTTTTAACATATAGTATACCTGTTTCAGTAGCACCTGTAAAAGATTGTGTACCTGATGCAATCTGATAACCTTCACCTCTTGTAATTGCATCATCTTCTTCGGTAATAATAACAGATTGTACTAACGCTCTATTCGCATTAGTTATTTTTAATTTTAATTTAGTACCTGTTCCGTCTTGTATTGTTGTCGCCATATTCTTTTATTTTTATTAATCTGATGAATTAGCTTTATATACTTGAAATCCTGTATAAATATCAATACTAGTTAATCCGTATTGTTGATAAGTTACTGTGAGTGACCCACCTTTTTTAATCACAATTTGAACATTCCCAAAAGCTCTTGCGGAAGAACCTTGTGTTTGAAATAATACTGGGGTAATTCCAGCAACACTTGCAGTAAATCCATCACCACCTGATTTAATGTCCGCATTTAAAGTTTCACTACTACCTATCGCTCTGTTAACCGCCTCAACATCATTACCTGAAGTTATTATTGTACCAGTAGTTACATTGGGGTAAACTTGTAACAGAGATAATCTTGTTGAACTACCAGCAGAATTATCCGTACCAATAAACCAAGCTGCAACCACTAAATCTTCATCTTCATTATTTTTTATATACAATAAAGGTGTTTCGGTAGAGCCTGTAACTGTTAAGAAAAAAGTATTAATATTAAATGCGTTTCCATCTGCGGTCGATTTATCAAACTCAGATTCAGTAACACTTCTGGTTCTTAATTTTAATTCATTATCTACTTGTACTGAAAAACCTTTACCACTCCCGTCTTCTATTGTTGTTGCCATATTATTTTATTTTTAATCTATTTCATCATTTTCAAAAATGTTATCATCTATAATAAAATCATTTTCGTGTGCCTTATACATATTGTGTATTCTGTTTTGATGTAGAATTTTTTTAGTTTCTAATAATTGGTCATTTAACTGAGCATTTTGTTCTACCAAAGTATTGTTTAATATAACTAATCTAGACTCTACAGAATCTAGTGAAATTATACTTTTATTTTTTAAATCAATATGTGACATAATCTTTTATTTATAAATATTAAAATTTATCGTTTCGCCAATGATATTATTTTTAAATTACCCGATGTTGTACTAGTGACATCTATTTTTACATATTTACCACTAAAAGTTCCTTTATCTATTATAAAATTACCACCACCAACAGGAAGTGAGTATTCCTCACTTAAATCACTCCAATTGGTGTTATCATTACTTTGTTCTAAAACAAATACATTAGTTCCTGCGACACTTGTATAAATAAATTGTAATGATAAAGTATTGAACTCTGATATATCAGAAGTTGTGAACCCAGTGGGTCCATTACTTAAATCGTAATTACTTACTAAAGTCTCTTCTAAAAAATTTCTTTCAGGTAAAAAAGCCATTTATTTATTTTATTATAAATATTAAGTTTTTTTCTTTTATCATACTGTAGGCGCAGAATTTTTATATGGATGTGATACAGGTAAATTACCTTCTAGTCCCCACTTCCATGCTAAGTATCCTTCCGCCTTTTCTAAATCTGTCAAATCTGTACCACCTGTACCTGGTAAATCAGCGACTGCGAAAAATTCTGCTAATCTACCATCTAATTCTTGTGAAGCTCTATTTCTCATTAACCTTAATTCTTGATTTGGACTAATAGAATTATCATAATCATTAACAGGAGTATATGCGTTGTTTCCATTGACTCTATTACCTATTTGATTACCTGTTTTATTAAACCAACAAGAAACAATTACCCAACTATCTATTGAAACACTTTGAAGATTCCAATCTTGTTTATTACCAATTGTAGAACTAATTCTACCAGATGATAATGCATCTAAGTCTAATTCGCCTGGCCAAGAATTAGAACCGCCACCCGCTGAAGATATTGCGTAATCCCTTTTAGGTGATTGGTTTGTTTCATAAGACCAAAAACTATCTTTATCACCATCAACAAAATCCGCTAAAAATACACCTACTGCCCAATGATTACCAGAGCTAGTTTGGTTTGAATATGTAGAACTTTGTAAATATTCACCATTTCCATTAAAATCAAATACATTTAAACTATTAAGTCCTCCACTAACAACTGTAGGGGTGTTACCAATATTCATTGTATAAGTTCCAGCTTTATCAGTTACAGATGTTAATGTAGAACCAACAGTGCTATAACTACTTAAATCACTAGCATCAATCCAGGCAACTACATTAGCATCATCTGGCTCCCAAGGAATACCTTGTGGTGTCACAGAAACTATATTAGATTCTCCACCTGCACCATCTATTGTGATAGGTCTAATTTGTATATAATAAGTTGTACCATTTGTTAATCCTGTAACAGTTAAAGGATTATCAGTTGAGCTTAAAGAAACCCATGTCGAACCACTATTTAAACTATATTCATAATCTATTATTGGATTAGTTCCAGTTGTACCTGTAGTATAATAAATTAGAGCTTGTTCACTACCGCCTGAAATACTATCTATAGTTGGTGCACTAGGCAACACATTTGTAGGAGTAATATTTTGACTAAATAATTTTAAAGAACCACCATCAGTAACAATTTTTCCGCCATATGAAATAAACTTTTGAGCCATATTCTAAGATTACATTTGCCACCATTGTCCCGCACCTGTACTAACTAATATAACCGCTCCACCATCTGCGGATAACTCAAAGGAAGAAACTAATGATGTTGTTATTATGGTGTCTGAACCTGCAGCTTGTATGGTTATAGGATTTCTTCTAGAATTAACACCAATATCTTTTACCTCATATCTTTTTGTGCCACTACTTGTAGAGTCTGGTAAGAATAAAGTAGGTGTAACAGAAGAAGTATCAAAACCAATAACATCATCACTTGTTGTTGCAGAATAAGTTGTTCCTGTAACTGAAACTACACTTAATGATGATGATACATCTATCTTAATTTGGTTAGTTGATGGATTAGATAATGTTACGTTTGTGCCGCCTGTAAGTAAAAATACATCTGTACCATCATTCCTAGTAACTGTCGCCTGATTAGAATTAAATGTTGTTCCTGTGACAAAGGTATCAGTTACTCCTGTTATATTATAAGAGCTAAATCCATCATTGCCAACAATCTGTATAGTTTGATTAGAGTTGTTATTAGATGAGCTTTGTGTTACTGTACCTCCAGTACTAAACGTATCATTAACATCTATTGTAGATAAATCTAGTGTGTATGTATTACCATCATTTCTTGTAAATGTTGCAGTCGCAGTTCCATTATCGTATGTTGAACCTGTTGTAAATGTGTCTGTTACACCTGTAATATCTATTGTAACCGCATCATTTCTTGTAAGTGTAATAGTATCTGTTGCATCACTATAAGTACCTCCTGTAACATAAGTGTTCATAGAAGGTGGTAATGAAACATCAATAACTATTGTATCATCATTTACACTTAAAGTAGTATTAGTTCCTCCACTTAATGAATAAAACTCAAAATCATTTACATTTCTTTGCTTAAATATGCCTTGACCTAAGCCAATATTAGAAACAGTGTTGTCTTCTGCACCTGTAGAAGCAAATATCCAACCACAAATTTTATCTTTTTTAGGTATTTGTGAACCTTGTTGATATTGTACTGGTATTGTAAACCATCCTGTATTATCAACAGTTGATGCGCTTACAGTAAACAAAAGAGCTCTAGTAGCATCGTCATTTTGTTGTATATAAATTACATCACCAACATCTAATATATTTAATAGATTACTAGCATCTATGCCGTTATTAGTTTCATCATTAACATATATTTCTGTAATACCACTAGGGATAGTATCGTTTAATCTAAATTGTCCGCTACCAGGGTTAGCTGCCGCAGTATCTACTTTAAATTTCCAAGGAAAAGAAACTGAAGCTCCACCACCAGAAGTTGTTGCATTTAAAGTTATAGAATTACTTCCATTATCTACAAATTGTATATTTGAACCTCCACTTAGTTGTAATATTTTTTGAGCATCATTTCTAGAAACTTCCAAAACATTAGATGCAACACTAGAACCAGTTACAAATGTATCATTAACATCTATAGAACTTAAATCTACTGTAAATGAAGGGAATCCATTTGCACCTGAATATGAAATTAATGCGGTATTATTATCATAAGTACCACCAGTCACATACCTATTATTAGAATTAAAATATCCTAAATCAATTAAAGACCTATCATCGTAATTTGCAGAATAATCTGCACCATATACAATACCACCAAACCCTGATTTGGTAGAAGAAATTGACGTAAAGTCGGTATTATTAACACTAAATACAGTGCTATCACCACCACCATCCCATCTTGTCTGAACTGATGTTCCGCTAGTTGCGTATTGAATTGATGATATATCACTTACACCTGTAGAGAATATTTGTCTTGTTGATGAATTGCCCATCTCAATATCTCCATTAACTGTTAAGCCTGTAACAATATTAATAGAAGTACTAATATCTGCACCATCATTTCTATTTAAAGTAAATGTGTTAGCATCATTATAGGTAAATCCAGTTATGAATGTGTCATTAACATCTATAGAACTTAAATCTACATTATATGATGTACCATCATTTTTATCAAAGGTGATTAGTGAAGTACCATTATTATAAGTTCCACCAGTAGTAAACGTATCAGTTACTCCTGTTATATTATAAGAGCTAAATCCATCATTACCAACAATCTGTATAGTTTGATTATTTTCATTATTAGATGAGCTTTGTGTTACCGTACCTCCAGTACTAAATGTGTCATTAACATCTATAGAACTTAAATCTAGCGTATACGAATTACCATCGTTTCTTGTAAATGTTGCAGTTGCAGTTCCATTATCGTAAGTAGCACCTGTTGTAAAAGTATCTGTAACCCCTGTTATATTAACAAAACTACCATCTTGCCTTAAAAGAGATATTGTATCTGTAGAATCACTATAAGTCCCAGCAATTACAAAATTGTCTGTTACACCTGTAATATCTATTGTAACACCATCATTTCTTGTTAAGGTAATAATATCAGTAGTATCGTTATAAGTACCGCCTGTTACAAAGGTGTTTGTGTCAGGAGTAATTCCACTAACTGGCCTATATTCTACTTCGCCTGTACTACTATTTCTTACTAATATATCAGTCGCTGAATTATTAAGAGTAGGTAATGTTGTTAAAAATGCAGTTTGTGCTGATAATACACCATCTACAATAGTATCACTATCAATGTAAGAAAGGTATCCTGCATTTCCGATAAATACTCTATCCTGATTATCTACACCTATTAGAGATACATTAGCATCTGCAACCGTTCTACCTTGTAAGAAATAAGAATTATCTCTTAAATTGATATGTCCGTTAAATACATTAATTGCTGAATTAGATGTAACACTAGTCCCTGTTAAATTGGTAAACTTAGCGTCTCCTGTTCCTTCAACAAATGCATTAATTGTACCACTAGATTGTTGAAAAGTGACTAAGTTATCACTATCAGAACCACTACCTACCCTAAAGTCTACCGCCCCTCTTGTTGGGTCAGTAACTATTTCAGGACTTGACGAATTATCATATGCGGTTTGTAATGTGTCTGCAGCAGAACCACCTCCACCACCAGTACCTGCAAATTTACCTTGTGGTATAATAGTAGCAGAATCTAAATCTGTATCACCATCTTGTGCAATTATAACTGCAACCAAGTAAGCAACCTCATTTAATCCGGGTGGCACTACAAAATTCTCAAACTCAAACTCATCTCTAGCAGTTGCCGCATTTGGATAATATTCTTGTCCGTATTGGAATACTAATAAGTTTTGTGATGGTTGGTGCCATATTCTATGCGCAACATAAGCTCCAATACCTGGTATTGCAGTAATTGTACCAGCACCATCTGGGTCATAGTTATTAGGGTCAATATCTGAACTAATTGGACCTAATACTGCAGTTCCTTTGGCGTATATTAATGTAGAACCACTTAAATTAGATGTTGTAATATTAGAAGGTACTTTATTATCTGTATGGAAATTGCCACCATAAAAATAAGAATTACCTGCAGTTTTCTCTAACTCTAAAGTTCCTGTTATATTTAATATTCTATTTCCATTAATACTAAATGGGCCAATCGCAGATGTTAAATCCTGATGTTGATTAATTGGTGAAACAATTTGTATTGGTATATTAAATACATTAATTAGATTAGTAAAGTTCGCGTGCCCAACAATACCTAAAAATATATTGTCTCTATAATCAGCCTCTGTTGGTGGATTGGAAATACCAAATTGTACTGTATTTAAACTAGAATTTAAAAATATAAAAGATGCGGTATCTGCAGTTAAATTAGTGACTGTATTTCCTGTAATATTATCCCAAACAACATTTGTAATTGTAGGGTCATTTGGGTCAGTATAATTATCCACAATAATACCACTACCTGAAGATATATCAAATAAAGTATTATCACCACTATTAATTGTTATTTCACCACCATTTCTAGTACCTGTAGATGAATTATTTTCAGTTACAACAGATAATAATGATTCTGATAATTCTGAGAAACCAACCTCATTGGTTATTTCCACTAATATCTTACCTGTCGTTGTTCCAGTTGTAACAACATACCCAACAACACTTCTTCTAAATTCTATATCGGGTGCACTATATCTAAATGCACCTGGTGTAGTTTCAGAAAGATATATTTCAGTTCCTTCTGTAACACCTGTAATGTTTAAATCTCTAACTAAACCAAACTCTGTAATAAACCCTTCTGTTCCATTTGGAATATCATGTGTTGCAACACCACTAACCAAATATCTAGAACCTGTTGTTGTACTCCCTGTTGCAATTGCTAATACAACACTAGGTACACCATTGACTGATGGTTCTTCAGATGTTATATGACAAACTTCTCCATTATTAATTTGTACACCTGTATTATTATGTACCCTTATTACAGATTCTTGACCAATATTAATTGTTACGTCATTCGCAGGTGTTTGGGGAAAATAAGATAAAGCATTTTCATCTACATCAAAATAAGTTCTACCACTAATTGCGGATGGTTTAGTTTCTGTTGTATAATCTATATAATTTGTTACAGTTAACGCACTTACAGTATTAATTGATGTGCTAATATCTGTACCATCATTTATTGATATAGTAAATGTATTGTTGTTGTCATAAGTGAATCCTGTAATAAATGTATCTGTAACTCCTGTAATATCTATAGAAGCTCCATCGTTTCTTGTCAAAGTTATAGTGTCTGTAACCTCACTATAAGTTCCTCCTGTTACAAAAGTATCTCCACTAATTATTGCTCCAATAGTAGTTCTTTCAACTTCTCCTGTAGAAGAATTTCTTGCTAATATTTCTGTTGCTGAAGGATTTAATGTAGGTGTTGTTTGTAAGTATAGTGTATTACCAGAAATGGTACCACTAACTATAGAATCTCCTTTGGAGATAAATCCATTTTTAATTACAAATTCATTCGCCATAACTTAATTACTTTCCCTATCCAGTAGATTAAATGTTGTCTTATTAGTAAATATGTAGAATTATTTAAACTACTTTATTTATTAATGTCTTTTTATTTTTTTACAATCCAAACCTTCCTTTTAATGAGTTATAATTTTGTAAAACTTCTGAACTATCTAATCCTCTATTATAAACTCTACTAATTGCAATCCTACCATTAAAAGGAAAAATAAAGTCTTCTTCTCTTAATGTACCAATAGTTAATTGTTTAGTACTAATGTTTATTGTACCCGAATAAGAAAGTGTTTCAGGTTGTAAAACACCATTAACATACATTTTCATTATTGACCCATCCCAAGTAGATGTAACATGATACCATTGATTTTCATTAAAGGTAGAAGTCAGTGTTAAATCGGTTGTACCTGTTATAGAATCATATAAAATAAATCTTAAATTACTAGTTGTATTAACTAAGAATGTAAAAGAATTATCAGTTACCGCACCAGATGTCCATTTATTTATAATACCCGCATTTTGTGTATTTGTTGATGCATTAAAAACACATTCTAATGTTATACCCGATGTGATATCTAATGTACTACCAGTACCACACTCAACTCTATCATTATACCCATCAAACTCTAGTGAACCACCATTTTCATAATTAAATGCAACACCATTTTTAATAGTACCATCATTATTACCTGATAAATCATTTAATGTAGTATCACTTAATAATCTATTTATTGGGTCACTTATACAAGAACTATTACTTGCATCAAAATTAAAAACTAATCCTGATGTTACTATTGCAGATTCTCCACTTACCTCTTCTTTCTCAAATAATTTTGTTTTAATACCAAATCTATGTTTTAACAAATTAAAGTTTTGTCTTATTTCAAAATCAGTTAATTCACTATTATAAAATTTAACATTAGAGACACTACCATCTATTCGTGATGAGCTACCTGTTTTTTCTCCAATTAAAGTAAATGTATTAGTTCCCCAATTCAAAACTGAACCTGTACCACTAATAGTTCCATGTGAGTAAAAACCATTAACGTAAATTTTAAAATCTGATTCACTTCTAACTATACCAACAATCTGATTCCATTCATTACCAATAAAAACTCTATCTAAAGTTGTAAGAGTTCTTCTATTGTTAGAACCCGAACCACCACCATTGCCAGTAGATAATTGAAGTTGATAGTTGCCATCAAATTCAGGACTCACCGACCCAAAAGTTATTGGGGATGTTTGTAAACTAATACCATAATAAGAACCGCCTATAATACACGCAGGCGAAAAAATACCTTTAAAACTAATTGCGTTTGTTGTTGATATGTCAGGTTTTACCCAACATTCTATAGTATAAGGGTAAGTTAAATTTTGTATTGGTATAAAATCACCACAATTTATATAGTCATCAGTACCATCTAAAACAAAAATACCATTGTTATCTGTATTAAAAGTTGTCCCATTTTCTAGCTGTCCTGTAGAATCATTTACTAAATCTGTAACTTTTAATGCATCTTTATTAGAATTATAAGTTTTTATATTTGCACCATCTACATAAAAAATCAAACCTCTTTTAACTATATCGCTTCCTCCTTTTGCAGTACTCATAATTAAATATCTTCTTCAGTTGTCCATTCTGGGTTGGACAATATTGTTAGTATTTCATTATATGTGTAAGGACCTTCTTTTGTTGTTAATGAATCAACACTTGATGGTATAGTTTCACCTTCCCATTTAACAAATGTTTTTGTTTCATCAACGGATTTTCTAACCGTATCTTGTGAAGTTTCCAATACTTCATTAAAATTCACTGAAGCCAATTCGGATACATTGAATATCATAAAATTTCTGTGGTCAAATGTGTGTGACATAATTTATTATTTTTTATTTTTATATTATTAAGGAGTATCTAATACTCTATTGTTTTCATCCATATCAAATGAAAATCGGTTAAAAATACTTTCTGGTCTTAGTCCTACTGTTCCACTCATAATCCAAATCTACTTTTTAGAGTGTTATAATTTTGTGAAATTTCTTCTGCTGTTAAAACTTTATCATAATACTGAAAGCTTTTAACTCCACAATTAGTCCAAGCAGTCTCTGCTCTCGCAATCTTTAAAAAATCAGGCGTGCCTGTAAAAGTACCTAGACTTGTTATCGTTGAGCCTACTTGTACACCATTTACATATGCCTTTAATTCATCTGCCTCAGTATCATATGTCATCGACAAAACTCTAAAAGGAGAACCAGAGCCTATACTCAACACCTCTTCTACTTGCTTTGTTGTATTACTTCCTTTATATTTAAACTGATATCTCGCAGAGTTATCTACCAAAATAGCTATATTATTTTCACTATTTACTCTAAATGAAAAGAACGCTCTATTAGCTGGAATACTTATAGCCTTTACTACAATAACAAAAGTTCCTTTATTTATATCTACATAATCTACTTTTGATGATAAATCGCAAGCATCATCTGTACCATCAAATAACAAATTTTCTTCTGCTGAATTATATGTAGGACTTGCCTCAAATAAACCTCTTAGGTCATGCTTTACCATATTATACCAATAATCAGAACCATCAGTATATGATTTACTTCTCCCAGCGTCTAAATAAATTTTTAAACCATCAGTAACTATATCATATAAAACTCTTCCTGCCATTATAATCCGAATCTATTTTTTAGTGCGTTATAGTTTTGTAAAACTTCTTCTGGCGTTAAAACTTTATTATAAATTTTAGCTTGAGATATATTTGCATTTATATTTTGATTTGCACCACCAGATATAGTTCCTCCATTGCCTATCTGTAATTCTACAATATAAGTTGTATTTAATTTTATTGTGGTTGTTAAAACGTTTTCACCATTCAAATAAACTATTGCATTATTGCTTGGACTACCAGTGTTTTCTGTAAAAGTCAACACTATATATTTCCATTCTCCATCAGCAATATTTATTCCTGTAGACCTAACCGCACTTGCACTCCAATCATATGTAATTAAAGTACTATTATCAATGGTAAAAAGTCCATAATTCCACTGTTTAGCTATTATACTTCTAAATCCCGAACCTGGTGCAGATGTTTTTATCCAACAACATACAGAACCTTCTGTAATTTGTAAATTGTTTTCATTTCCACAACTTATATAATCATTTAATCCATCAAACACTAAGCTACCATTATTGCCTGAATCAAAAGTAGGACCATTAGTTAGGGTTCCATTATATTCATTACCAGACAAATCATTCCAACCAACCCCAGAGCCAGGATATGACTTTCTATTTGCTGCATCTACATAAAACACAAGCCCATCTCTTACTATTTTAGGAGAATAATAAAATCCCATAATTATATACTTCTTACAATTGTTTTAACTTCCCATCCAGAAGTGGCAGCTGAAACTTGTAATAATGCATTAGTACTATTTGCAGACATACTAAATGTTACATCATCAGTTGAACCTATATCTGTTGTTGTTGTTTCTGTGATGTTTGCTGTATTTCCACTGAATATAGACATGATTTGTCCTGCTCTAGCTCCAACAGTATTAGAAACAGTATATTCAAACCAAGCTCCTGTGTATGCGCTCATAGGAATTGAATAGACCGTACTTAATCCTACTCCTGGGTTTAATAGAACTGTTGTATTTAATGAAGGAGCTTGATAACTTCCCATATGTATGGTGTCATCATCAAACACTTCTAATATTGGCAATCCTGATATATCATTAACTGCAAATAAAGAGCCAGTTAAACTATCTGTAATACTAAATAACTCGCCACTTGAACCTTGTACTCTAAATATTGGTGAAGTAGAGCCAGAGCCATATATTTGAACTACATCAGTACTTTGTCCGCTAAATACAGATTGACCGTTAACAGTAAACGTTGTTCCTGACGACTCTCCGTTTATTGTTAGCCCTGTCATAGTGTTTACCGTAACAGAATAGTCAGAACCATCATTGCTATTTATAGTAAGTACATTTGCATCATTATATGTAAATCCAGTTACAAAAGTATCTTCTGTTACAAACAAGTTAGACAAATCAGTACTTCCAGAATAAATTGTTGTTGCAGAAATTGATACAAACTCAGAATCTCCAGAAACATTAATGTTATCTATAGTTAAACCAGTTATATTAACCGTAGGATTGTTTCCAGTGCCTCCAGTAAATGTGTTTATTCCATCTTGAACTCTTGTAATATCGTTTCCGTCAGCAGTAGTTAAGAAAATATCATATAAATTAGTGCTTCCAGAATATATAGTTCCTCCACTTATTGTATTTGCAGAAACAGAATTTAGAGAAATATCATCATCAAGATTAACTACTGGGTTGTTTGCAGTTCCTCCCGTATTAATGTTAACACCAGGCTGAACTCTTGTGATATCATTCCCATCAGCTTCAGTAAGAAATATATCAGAAAGGTCAGTACTTCCAGAATAAAAAGTTGTAGCGGATATACTTCCTGTAGTTCCTATATTAAAAGTAACTGCACTCAGAACAGAAGCCAAATCAATAGTGTCTATCTCCGCATCAAGACTACTACCATCATTTTGGCTTATAGTAAATGTGTTTGCACTATAAGTGAATCCACTAACAAAAGTATCTGTAAGACCTGTTATACTGTAAGATGAAAAACTATTATTTCCATCTATTTGTATAGTTACTTCTGTACTAGCACTTGTAGCTTGTTGAGTGACAGTACCTCCAGTGCTAAATGAATCTTCTGATTTTGTTGCAAAAATATCAGAAAGATTAGTACTTCCCGAGTAAATTGTAGTTGCAGAAACAGAATCAAAACTAGAATCTCCAGAAACAGTTATATTGTCTATTGTGAGAGCTGTAACATTAATTGTTGGATTGTTCCCAGTTCCTCCAGTAAACGTATTGATTCCATCTTGAACTCTTGTAATATCATTTCCATCAGCAGTGGTTAAGAAAATGTCATATAAATCAGTTGAACCAGAATAGATAGTTCCTCCGCTAATTGTATTTGCAGAAACAGAATTTAGAGAAATATCATCATCAAGATTAACTACTGGGTTGTTTTCTGTTCCTCCTGTATTGATATTAGTTCCTGGTTGTACTCTTGTTATATCTCCTACGCTGGTAATACCTGTAACAACATTTCCATTTACATCTATTCCTAAAGTATTAACAGAAGTTCCAGTTGCTAAATTATTTATATTAAGATAAGGAACATAAACAGTGTCGTCAGTTATTCCTGTAATATTTTGACCTCCCAATACAACGCTTCTGTCACCTGTTACTATAGAGTTTGTTGAGTGTATAAATGAAGTTACTCCTGAAGCGCTAGAGCCAAATCCTCCTGCATAAGAATAGTTTCCATTTGCTATTGTTTCTTGACCAGCAGCATGAGATGCTACTCCATTTGATAATGTAAATTTCCCTTGAGCGTGAGATGCTTCTCCACTAGCCGTATTATTTATGCCTTGTACATGAGAATAGTCTCCACTAGCTGTATTATTTACACCTTCAGCATGTGAAGCTAAACCAGATGCTGTGTTTCCTAAAGATTTTCCTGGGTCTCCACCTTCAGCATGTGATGCATCACCTGTAGCTTGATTAAAAGCGCCTTCAGCATGTGAGGAAATACCAGAAGCTGTAGTGTTTTGGCCTTCAGCATGTGAATTTGGACCACTCGCTAGCGTATTAAATCCTTGAGCTACTGAATAATTTCCTGTAGCATCTAATCCACTGTCATTTATTGCTTTCAAGGAATAATTTCCTGTAGAGCCAGTTGTCCAATAAAAAGTGTCAGTTATACCAGTGATACTAACTGTACCTAAATCTGTTCTTGTTAAATCTATTGTATCTGTAGAGGAATTATATGTTCCTCCAGTAACATAAGTATCTGTTATACCAGTAACAAAACCACAAACATCAAATGTAGTTCCACTGTTTGTTGCGAATGTAACACATCCAGTAACAGGATTGTAAGTACCTCCCGTAACATTTATATCGTTATCAGCAAATAAAGCTGCTGAGTTTGCAACTGTAAATGTACCTCCAGTATTGTAAGTAAAAGTTAGTTGTGATGTAGCTACGTCTGCATTACCAGACACAACAAACGTATCTCCAGATGCAGCACCAATGATTGAACTAACATCTCTATACTCTACAAGACCTGTTGAATCATCTCGTGCTAGTATTTGAGTTAATGAATTATCATTAATGGGTGTATCTATAAGATTAATCTTATCTGTATAAAGCGTATAGTTGTCTGTCATTGTAACAGCACTTGTTGCAATAGCAACAGAGCCAGTTACAGCAGAAGTTGCAGTACCTTCTGCTGCAAAGAAACCTACCACACTTTCTCTTGCATAAGTATTATTAATAGAATAAAGCCCGCTATTATCATATACGGCAAGATGATTATTGTTTATTTGAGTTACATTTTGACTTGGCTTCATAAATGTAACCCCTATATCTGTTGATGTTTGTCCAAGAGCAAATTGTATAAAACTACCAAATGCAGTTCCGCCATCAGCGTTCATAAAAAACCAAGGTTCAGAATAGTCTGAAGCAGTTCTCATTTGAAGGTAGTTAACTGGGCCGAAGAATCCAGAGCCACCATCAATTATGTTAGTTCCAATATTTACCCCAAAAGAGTTATCCATGAACACATTTCCACTGTTTACATAAACAGTTTGTGCTGACAGGGTTGATGCAGAAAAGCTTTCTGAACTTAATATAAAACCATTATTATCAATATTGGTATTTCCAGTAAGTATTCCACCAAGCGTAACATTATCATTACTCTTTGTAAGACCATTAGATGCTGTTATTGTTGTAATACCCGAAGTAGCTCCTGTAATAATACTTGTTACATCTCTATACTCTACAAGACCTGTTGAATCATCTCTTGCTAGTATTTGAGTTAATGAATTATCATTAGTTATGCTAGATAAAGTTAACGTACTACCAGTTATGTTATCTCTAACATTTAAAGAGCCATATATGTTATGTTTTGTACTCATTCTGTTATCACATCTAATTTATTTACTTTACAAAAACCTTCTTCTACGAACATAGTTCCAAAGTCCTCACCTTTTCCATCTCCATCTTTTATAGTGTTCATAGTAGTATTTGGAACAGTGTAATATTCTTCTGTAAAACTTATTTCACTTCCTAAATAATCGTACTTTTTAGAACCAGCTATAAAAGCACAAGGATTTTTAAAATTTGACATAACATCAACCCCTTCACTTTTTGATGAAAACTCTATAAAAACTACTACTTTTTTTTCACTTGTTATTATTGCCATTATTCTATATCTAATTCTGTTAATTCTGTTAAAGTTCCGCTTATTGATGTTGCGTTTACTGGAGTGTTCGTTGTAACATTTGTTACAGTCAAAGGAGCACTCCCACTAATATTAATTGTAGTTCCTGAACTGCAAACTAAACCACTATTTTGAATTTGTAATAAACCGTTTGAAGTTGTGTTTGTAAAAATGCTGGAAGAGCCTTCATTTTTAATGTTAGAATTTAAAATATAAGTATTTAAATACTGACCATCATATAAATCTGATACAGAATTATTTAATATTATTTTACTATCTTTTACTATTACTTTACTATTTGTTGTATTTGTATTACTAAATAAAGTACCTCCAGTAAAACTGGAATTAATTTCACTATTCTTAATAGTTAGTTTGCCACCACTGATTACTCTGGCAATAGGTCCGCTAAAATTGCCGTCAATAATGCCATCAAATGTTACATCTCCATTATTTATTTCAAAAATTCTCGAAGTTGTAGTCAAATCACTTTCATATAAAATATTACAATTTGCTATAACCTTTTGATTTCCGCTATTTGTTTGAAATATCCTTCTCCCATCACCAGAAGTATTATCTGGTTTTATTGTACCATTAAATACTAAAGTGTTTGGTTGATTTGCATTTAAATTAAAAATAGGGAATGTTGTATCAGTAATAGTTCTAAAATTACCATTAATAGTTGTTGTGCCTGTAGTTATACTTTCGTTTCTTAATAAACAAGAGCCAAAAGTACCATTGTTAATGTTGAAAATAAATTCTTCACCAATAGAGTGTCTTTGTAATATAGCAAAAGAATTAGCATACATATAGTCTACATTTGCAACAAATCTATTACCTTCATTATATGAATCTGAACGTAAGTAAAAAGCGTGAAAACTACTTCTTATTTCTTTTACATTAATAGTTGTAATAAATTTACCATCACATTGTACTGCTACTGCACCACCATTACCTGATTGTCCACCTTGATAATCGACCTCAAGCAAATCAGCATCTAAAGTAAAACTACCTTCCGTATTACCACTATAACCATATATTCCAGCATACCCAATTCCTGAAGATTTAGAAACTAATGATTTTACTTTAGCACTAAACCTATAAGCATTATCATAAAATCCAGAAATAGTATGAAATCCTGTACCTCCATTTGAAGTGTTAACACCTATAGAGCTACCTTCCCATTCTAATTCTCCATATACACTACAAGATTCAACAGTTGTTGCCGTATTTGGAGGAATAAACAAGTGCATATTTTCACCAGTCACTGTTTGATTGTAAAAAATTACCTTAGAATTAGGTGAAAAATAATAAGATACACCATCTTTCCATAAATTAACTAGAGTGTCCATATTGCCATTATATGGATTTCCAGCAGCGTCTGTATTGTCATATATCCAAGTACCTGGGTATACATAAACTGTATCTCCTGATGTAGAAGCGCTTTTTGCTGCGTACAAATTTCTATATGGCTTACTTATATCTCCTTTTGTACCTGTTGAGTCATCACCAGTTTCTGCAACAAATAGTATTTTTCCTAAATCTAAATCCCCTACT
>Ga0255759_10001636_pt1 | contig 20067 bp, 16 predicted proteins | sample 101ome_20_FD_179959 | JGI IMG/M metagenome (GOLD analysis project Ga0255759, IMG submission 179959) | Coastal salt marsh microbial communities from the Groves Creek Marsh, Skidaway Island, Georgia - 101404AT metaG (version 2) | ecosystem: Environmental > Aquatic > Marine > Intertidal zone >...
GTTACCAAATCAAAGACCCGGTCCGCTCCCGTGGAACATTGTGTGAGCGCATTAAAGGGCGGAGGACACGCGCGTGCACTAATTGTAAATGCTGGTAACGCAAATGCTTTTACTGGCCGAGCAGGCGATTTAGTCGTGAAGGAGACAGTAAAAGCTGCGACTGCAGCAATTGGATGCCGCCAAAAAGATGTTTACGTATCATCCACTGGTGTGATCGGAGAACCGATCAGACCAGGGGCAATTCCAAGCTGTGTAACTAAACTTGTAAAAAAATTGAAACCCACAGGTTGGGACAAGGCTGCCGCAGCAATCATGACTACCGACACCTTTGTTAAGGTTGCAACAGCAACCACGACCATCGGCGGCAAATCAGTCATTATTAACGGGATTGTCAAAGGTTCAGGAATGATTGCCCCTGATATGGCAACAATGCTGGGTTACATCGCCACTGATGCAGCTATCCCCCAATCAATTTTGCAGTCACTTCTTTCCCGGGCAGTTGATAAAAGTTTCAACTGCATAACTGTTGATAGCGACACTTCAACTTCAGATACTGTTCTTCTTGCTGCGACTGGCAAAGCTGGAAATATTCCACCAAAATCAGCTAATGATCCTGTTCTCAGAGACTTCAAACATGCTCTCTTAGAAATTTGTCATGATCTTGCTCAGCAAGTCGTAAGGGATGGAGAAGGCGCTACCAAATTCATTACCGTGCAGGTAACTGGCGCAACCTCCTCAGGAGCAGCAAAAACAATCGGCCTCGCCATTGCTAATTCTCCCTTAGTAAAAACCGCAATTGCCGGAGAAGATGCCAACTGGGGTCGAATAGTAATGGCTGTAGGTAAATCAGGTGCAAGAGCAGAAAGGGATCGCTTGCGTATCTGGATTGGCGGCGTGGAAATTACTGCTAAAGGCATGGTTGTAAAAGGGTATGACGAAGCACCAGTTGCAAAACACATGCAAGGCCGAGAAATCGACATTAAGGTTGATATCGGCCTTGGTCGTGGGTCTTCAACTGTTTGGACCTGTGATCTCACCCATGGGTACATCGAGATAAATGCGGATTATCGGAGCTAATGACACAGGGCTTCCCAATACTTCTTGTTGTAGCAGTTGCGCTAATTGATAGGGACGGCCGGGTGTTGTTGGCAGAGCGTCCCAAAGGCAAGAACATGGAAGGATTATGGGAGTTTCCAGGTGGTAAGGTAGATGCGGGTGAGACCCCAGAAACTGCACTCATCCGTGAACTTCAGGAAGAACTAGGAGTAGATATAGAAGCCTCGTGCCTAGCTCCCTTCACTTTTGCAAGCCATACATACGACAAATTTCATCTTCTAATGCCACTGTATGTATGCCGAGTTTGGAAGGGAATTCCAGAAGGTAGAGAAGGTCAGCGCCTAGCTTGGGTTAGACCAAATGAAATGAAAAACTATCCAATGCCGCCAGCAGACAAACCTCTTATCGCAATGCTGCGTGATCTTTTATAAAAACAGAATAGATTTTTGTGTTCCCTCCAATTTCAGAAAGGCAATGCACTACCACCCATTCACACGATTCCACTGCCCAGCCAGGTCTCCATTCTTTATAAGATGATAACCGGGATAAGCTGCAGCAGTAAAACAGGCGTGATTAGGAAATACACGAACCTGTGAACCAACTGGTAAACGCTCAAACCAAGTTGGATCCGCAAGATTAATTTTACCGTGTTCTTGACTAACTCCATCGATAACAAGCCCAAGAGAAATAGCACTCTTAGCATCAACCACGTGGCCATAACCTGCCCCGACTAGAAATCCACTGGCGCTTATATCTTTTGAAAGAGCAAGACCTCCAGCATCAACTAAGATGCGTCCAGCTTCTCTGTTATGGCCAATAACAGTAGTTAATACCGATAGCGCTAAGTCATCGGCTGAACACACACCTCGAGACATTTGATCAAGATCAAATGGCATAAATACACCAGCCCTAACCTCAGTAACTCCATTAAAGTTCTCGCCAAAAGCGACCGTGGGAGTTGAACCTATACTGACAATGGGCGCAGGATATCCAGCGGATCGCAGAAGAGCAGCGGCACCCACTGCAGACCTTCTCTCTTCCTCTGCTATTTTCTTCACCTCATTCAAATCATTGGTGCTGTAACTATGACCAGCGTGAGTCAGGACTCCTGCAACGATATTACCACCCTCAGAAATTTCCTTTGCAACAGCTAAAAGGTGAGGACTGTTCATTGGCAAACCTCCCCTTTCATCTCCACAATCAACCTCGAGTAAAAATTTCATTCCAAGACCAGATGCTGCACGGGCAACGGCCGTAGAGTCTGTCAACAATTTTAAGTCCACGCCTGAGGAGACAATCCGCTTCGCTCTGGATAGTTTTCCAGGCGCAATACCAACGGCATAAACAATGTCACGAAAACCAGCCGCAGAAAAATATTCAGCCTCCGCTAGAGTAGAGACCGTAATTGGCCCATCCTTCCCAACGGTGAGAAGAGCAGCCTCAATTGATTTTAATGTTTTTAGGTGAGGACGCAGGGTCACTCGATGTCGGGTGGCAATAGCCGCGAAGCGGCCAATATTTCTCTCCAGCCTATCTAAATCAAGAAGTAAGCAGGGTGTTTCAAGCTCAAAAATGCTATTCATAAAATTCATTCAGCGTTACCTTTAGCCTTAGATCTTAATTGATCCCTAACCTCGTCATTATGTTCGCCGAGCGTTGGTGCCGCTCGGCGAACGCCCCCTGGTGTTTTTGATAATTTAATTGGAGTGCCTAAAGTTCGACCAGAGCCAGCCTTAGGATGATGAACCTTAGCAATCATTTCTCGAGCTATAATATGCGGGTCCGATAAGGTCTCAAGATGATCCATTACAGGACCACAAGGGATACCAAGGGCATCTAATTTTTCAAACCAGTGTTTTGTGTTTTCCTTCTGAAAATAGGGCGCAAGAATAGCTGCCAACTCTTGCTGACGAGCAACACGATCCTTCTTTTCAAGGAATCGTGGGTCAGAAATAAGATTATCCGCCCCTATGATTTCACAGGTCTGCTCCCAGAATTTTTGTTGGGATGCGCCTAGGGCTAGCCAGCCATCCTTTGTTGGAAAAATTTGATAAGGCGCAGACCCCCTGTGGCCTTGCCCTAATCTCTCTGGCTTCTGGCCAGTAGCAAAGACATTAGCTGCCTCATAGACGCACATTGACAGAGCTGAGTCCAATAAACTCACATCTACTTGCTGCCCCTCACCTGTCTTATTTCGATGCTGCAGAGCAGTCAAAATGCCAATAGCCCCGTTCATTCCTGCAGCCACGTCAGAAATTGCAATGGGTATTCGGTACGGCCCGCCTTCTGGAGGACCGTTAATGGTCATTAGGCCAGACATCGCTTGTGCTACGAGATCAAACCCTCCCCTGGAGCTGTATGGTCCAGTTTGGCCAAAGCCAGAAATGGAACAATATATCAGTGACGGATTAAGCTCTGCCATTGTCTCGTATCCAATGCCTATCCGTTCTGCTACGCCTGGCCGAAAATTCTCGACCATTACATCTGCCGTTTTAACAAGCTCCTTTGCTGTTTTAAGATCATCTGGGTTTTTTAGATCCAACTCGATAGATCGCTTGTTACGATTCCAGAGCATGAACGGAGCACCCTCTCCATTAACATGCGGAGGACTTTGCCTGAGGTCATCGCCCTTTCCAGGTCGCTCCACCTTGATAACATCCGCTCCTTGGTCAGCCAGAATCATGGCGCAGTAAGGACCAGAAAGGTGATTTGTAAAGTCAATCACAACAAGTTTGTCGAGGGCACCAACCATCAATAGAGCCTCCTTAATAAAGTCGCTATGCTAGAGTCTTAGATTATTCGAATGTAACAAACTTATGAACCGGAAAACCTAATGCCTGAGATCAAAACTGATATCCGCGAAGATGGCGTAGCCATAGTAACCATTCATCATCCAGAGAAAAGAAATGCCTGTACACAAGGGATGTGGGAGGCATTAGGCGAAGTATTCACGGGCCTCCCAAAAAATCCAAAAGTCCGTGCCATAATATTAACTGGTGAGGGAGAACATTTTTGTGCAGGAGCAGATATCAGCGAATTTGCTAAAGCAAGGAATGATTCAAAAGCCGCAACAATTTACTCCCAGCATGTGGATAATGCGGAAACGGCGATTCACCATGCCCCTATGCCTGTAATTGCCGCCATACGCGGATCAGCCATCGGTGGTGGATGTGGCCTCGCAGTTGCCTGTGATTTTAGAATTGGCGATGACAAAACTCGGATGGGAATTCCAGCAGCACGACTTTCTGTTGTTTATTCTTTGAAAGAGACGCAAGTCTTATCAGAAGTAGTAGGAGCCAAAAATGCAAAACGCATCCTATTTTCTGGTGACTACTTTGATGCAGACGGGTCAGTTCAATTGGGGCTGCTGGATGAAGTAGTTGAAGATCCTTTGCAAAGTGCAATCGAGTACGCCAGTCACATAGCGGAAAGAGCACCAATGTCAGTTAGAGGCGCCAAGTTAGCCATTAATGCGATAGCTTCAGGCAACATGGATAGTGTTGAAGATGAATATGAACGTCTCCGCGATACAGCAGCGGACTCCGCTGACTATGCCGAGGGTCAACGCGCATTTTTAGAAAAGAGAAAGCCTAACTTCCGAGGGGAATAAAAAGGTCTCTGAACAAGCGTGCGATATTTTAAAAAGGATTAGTGGGGAGAATAATTTGGAATACGTAACTGCCTATGAGAACCTGCGTGGCCTAGTTTATTCACCTTTTTACATAGGACTAGCCGAGGGTCTCTTTAAGGAGGCTGGGGTAGAGCTAACCGCAAAATTATCTCCCGCTGGGGAAGAAACTGTTGCGGGTGCCATTGCCGGCCGCGTTGAGGTTTCGTGGGGTGGTCCTATGAGAGTAATGCGAGAACATGATAAAGACCCTTCAAGTCAACTTGTATGCTTTGGTCTAGCAGTTCAAAAAGACCCATTTCTCATAATCGGTGCAAAAGCAAACACTGAATTCACACCAGCTAATCTCCTGACTAAACGACTGGCAGTGGCGACTACGGCACCAACGCCCTGGCTACTGTTACAAGAAGATCTCCGTCGCCTGGGTTTTGATCCTTCGGCTATAGAGTTGACAGACCCTGTTGACCCACAAGAGGCACTCGAAGGACTTAATTCTCGTTTTGATTATGTTCTTGCATTTGAACCATGGGGCTCCAAGGCCGAGCTAGAGAAAAGAGGTTTTGTATTATATGCCGGAGCTCGCCGCGGGCCTTTAGCTTTCACAAGTTTCTATGGACCACGAAATTTTTTAACAAACCGGCGAACCGCTGCCCTTGCATTAATGGATGGTCTGAAAAAGTCTCTCTCACGAATAAATTCCATTAACCCAGCAGAGGCCGCTACAAAAATTAAACCCTGGTTCGAAAATTTTGATGAAGCATTACTGGCAACTGCTATTGGACGGTATCAACGTCTCAACCTGTGGCCACTAGATACAGACATAACAGCAGATGGATTTGTTCGACTCAAATCTTCACTAATTTCAGGTGGGTTTATTGAAACGGATACTGCTTACGAAAATATGGTTGCCAATTTGTAAGCAATATCGACTGGACCTTGGAATTTATCTGATAACTATTTTTTCCTCATCCGGAGTAAGTTAGCACTGAATCAACTTTTAATGACTGGTTGCGTTGATTTTCAAACCCTCACGAGCACGCCAAGTACTGGGGTACGAAACTATGAGCCACAGAAGAAATAGCATTCCAGGAATTGCTGCTGCCGCTGTAAACAGCGTGAAATTTGGCCAACCTAGTCCATCAGCCAAATATCCAGCTGGTGCCACTAAGACTTTAGGCGAAAACGCCATAATCGACGTAAGCAGTGCAAATTGGGCAGCAGTATAGCGCCGATCACAAAGGATCATAAGAAATGCAATAAAAGCTGTTTGTCCAAGGCCCCCAGTAAAAGCCTCAATTCCTACAACCCAGGCGAGAAGGCTGATATTTGCATCACCCCCTGTAGAAACCTGTTGTTCCCCGATGACTGCTAAGCGCCAGAAGGCTATATTTGAAAAACCTTGCAGCAGGCCAGAAACTAAAAGCGTTTTGCCGAGACCGAGAATAGCAACTAAGAGCCCACCGATGAATATGCCTATCATCATCGCCCAAAAACCGAAAAGCTTGCCTACATTGGCTATTGTAGACTTGTCATAATTGAGATCGACAAACAGTGCTCCCGTCATTTGGCTTAATAAGGCATCACCAAACTTAAAAAAAAGAACGAAAAGTAAAAGAATCACCCATCCGTCCCGTTGGCTAAACTCCACTAACGGCTTCCAGTAAGTCTCACCAAATAGCGACAAAAGAGAACTTGGCAGTTCAACTGTGGGCTCATCCTTCGGACGGGGAGCTAGCAGAATAGCAAATACACCAACAAATAAAGTTAATGACGTAAAAACATACGCCAATTGCCAATCTAGATATTCTGCCAAATAAAGTGTGCCAACTGTGGACATGAGCATACCACCACGAAATCCATAAACCGCCATGGCTGCCCCTGCGCCGTATTCTTCTTCTGAAAGAATTTCTATTCGATAGGCATCTATCGCTATGTCTTGTGTGGCAGATAAAAACGCGACCGAAATGGCAACAAAAGCAATGAGCCAAATCGAGGTGTCGGTTGGCCGTATCAAGCCGAGAATTGCTATGGCTAAAATCAGAACAATGTGGATAGTCAACATCCATGCGCGGCGGCGACCAAGCATTCGAGACAAAATGGGTAAAGGCAATCGATCTATTAATGGGGCCCATAAGAACTTTAGAGAGTAGGGAATTCCAACCAACGAAAACAAACCAATCGCAGCTAGATCAATACCAGATTCTCGCAATCGGATCGTTAGAGTGGAACCTGTGAGTAATAAAGGCAGGCCACTAGCAAAACCTAGAACTAAGACCAGCAGCAGCCGTGGCCGGAGGTAAAGCTTGCTCAAATCAATTGCTGTGATGGAGGTGTTCAATTGTTTACTTCCAATGCCTCCAAATATGGCTGTAGTTCAAAACCTTTTTTGAATACCACTGCTTGTAAACTTTGCTCTCGGCCTCGAACAGAAATTCTCTCGAGACGAAGGTCATCGCTAACAATACCTGCAATCTCTAAAACTTCGGCCGACATCACAACTTCTGCCTTAAAACCTTTACTCATCGTTTCTAGTCGGCTGGCTACATTGACGGCATCTCCGATGGCTGTGATAGACGATGTCGCTTCATAACCCATCTCACCTACAATAACGCTTCCAACGTGAACGCCTATTCCAATCCTCAATGGCTCTGGCAAATCATTTTCCAAGACTTCGTTCAGGCTATCAAGAACCTTAGACATTTCTGCGACAGCGGCTAGAGCGTCTCGGCATCCGGCGCTTATGTCTGTCATCATTCCAAATAGAGCCATAATCCCGTCGCCTATAAATTTATCAACTTGGCCTCCGTTATCATCGATTGCTTGTCCCATAGCCCGAAAATATTGGTTTAGAAGGAATACTACATCAAAAGGCAATTTATCTTCTGAGAGCTTTGTAAAAGCGCGAATATCAGCAAATAAAATTACTATTTCGCGCTCTGCTCCTGCAGCCAGCCCTGTTCGAGCAAGCCCATCCCTGGACGATGCATTAGCAGGTAACAGAGGAACTACTGTGATATTTTCTATTGGGCGAAGCTGACAAGCTAAACGCACTCCAGATGGTGCGTTTATGCGTTCCAGAACCTTTAGCTCACCTTCATCCGGCAAAGGCACCTGATTACTGCGAGCAGAAACGCGCACTCGACAAGTAGAGCATCTCCCTCGCCCCCCGCAAACTGAAGCATGTGGAATGCCAGCCAATTGACTAGCTTCGAGGACAGACAGGCCTTTAGCTATATGAATATGCTCTCCACTGGGATAGCTAATAATTGGTCCAGAAGCGTGCTTTGACCTCCAAGAAAAATAAATCCGCCAAGTAAAAACAGTGGCCACAAAAATTGCGGCAATAAAAATCACGTTTTGTTCCATGGAAGAAACCCAGTCTACTGCGTCTCTGCCAAGGAAACCCACATCGGCCAACATTTGATCTATGGCCCCATCTTGGGCCTTGAGCAAATTCAATTCTTTGCCAGCGGAGGCAAAACCAAGAAGCGCCATTACAGGCCAGAGCACTGCAATCACAAACATGTAAGGTAAAAAGGCTGAGTACCAGCTCCGTAACCGAAACCAGAAGTGAAGACCTATAACGCCGTGTACCCATACAACAAAAAGGGCAAGTGACTGCATCAAAGCTGAACTTGGCCAAAGAGCCCACACGGTCCAAGTGTATGTATCATCAAGACCATCTCTGAGCGATAAGCCTCGAGTTCCAAAGATATGGTCGGCAATAAGGAAAGGTATTGCCACACCTAGAATAATCTGAGCCCCATCCCAAAAGGAAAGTGATGAAGAGCGTGACTGGGCTATCTTTAACAAAGCAAGAGATGCATGAGCTAACAAAGATAACGCCAAAAGGATTTCGACAGGTAAGAAACGCCAAAAAACGTTGAACAGTGCCCGACCTGTCTCCATTAGCTCGAGTGAGTGCAACCCAAGCATATGATTTAAATAATGCGTAAAAACAAAACTGAAGAGAAAAAAACCAGAATAAAGACGCAGGCGTGTTGCTCGTGGACCGGTCCCCAGCGGCTTTCGGCTAGAAACCGTGGCGTTTGACGAGTTCTGCAAGCGACTGTTCTGGACGTGCACCATAATGTGAAATTACCTCAGCTGCCGCAATTCCCCCAAGGCCTGCACAGTCAGCCAGAGATCTTTTATTTGCAAGACCAAAAAGAAAACCAGCTGCAAACAGATCCCCAGCACCAGTCGTATCAATTACATCGTCTACAGGAATACTTGAGCAGACCACTTGATTTGAACCACTGACGATAACTGAGCCTTTTTCACTTCGCGTTAATGCTGCAATGCTAACATCTGATGCTACAGCCTTAGCCGCATCTTCAAAATTATCAGTCTCGTACAAAGAGATGATCTCATCCTCATTCGCGAAAAGAATATCTACGTGTCTTTTTAAAAGATCGCGAAATTCGGAGCGATGCCTCTCCACACAAAAACTATCAGATGCGGAAAAGGCTACCTGCCCACCGATCTCTTTAGTAATACTGATTGCTTTTAGAACTGCCTGCTTGGCTAGATCCGCATCCCACAAGTATCCCTCGATATAGAGAATTCCTCCTGGTTTTAAACCAATGTTTTCTACATCGTCAGGACCAATTTCTGTTGATGCTCCTAAAAAGGTCATCATTGTTCTTTGTGCATCAGGAGTCACAAAGACATAGCAACTCGCTGTTCCTTTGCCCTCAGTTGCTGGGGGCGTTTGATAATTGACGCCAACAGATTTGATATCATTTGCAAAGTGTTCCCCAAGTTCATCATTACGAACTCGGCCGATGAAGGAAGCTGTACCGCCAAGGGAAGATATACCAGCAGCAGTATTCGCTGCTGAACCACCAGAAATTTGCCTACTATCTCTCAAGTTTTTATAGATCAATGTTGCCTGATCCATATCAATGAGCGTCATACTACCCTTGGGCACTGCTTGGTCAGCTAAAAACGGATCATCAACCGCCACGATGACATCAACGATCGCATTTCCAATAGCGACCACATCAAAACTTTTCATATTCATGATAGAAGGCTCTTCTGAAACTAAATCCTTTGCTTATTTGGAGGTTGTAACAAACCACAACGGGATCGAAAACAGTTGAAGAACTCCGTTAAAAAGTATTTTTTAAAACTAGGATCGAAGGCACCTGAGAGATGATCAATGATTTTAGAAAGGCACTAAATCAGCTCCGGGATCCACAAATCATTAGGCCGCTTCTCTATAGTGCGATAGCTGCATTGGTGATGCTAAGCGCTATGGTAATTCTTAGCATTTGGCTAATTAAAAGTGCGGGTTTAGGGGAATGGACACCAAGTTGGACTTTTCTGTCTTTTCTGAGTAATGCCATTCAACTTCTTTTTGACATTATTCCAATTGTTGTAGCTATTTTTCTGTTTCCCGCAGCAGCAGTCTTCCTGCAGGCCTTCTTCTTAGACAGCGTCGTCGACGCAGTTGAAGCGAGACATTATCCTGGACACAAATCAAGTCATCATCAACGCTGGCATGAAATTGCAACAGGGAGTTTCCGCTTTGCAGTATTAGCAATAGCTCTGAACTTATGCCTGCTAATCATTTCAATATTCTTGCTGTTTTTAGCCCCACCATTGGCACCAATCCCTTTCTATCTAGTCAATGGATATTTATTGGGAAGGGAGTATTTCGATCTGGTCGCTCTCAGACACCTTACAGCAAGCAATACGAACTTGTTGCGGAAGCGTAATAAACGCTCCAACCTGCAAGACGGAGTTCTTCTTACAGTTTTATTCTCTATGCCAATAATAAACTTGGTGGCACCAATTTTAGCTACCAGTTACATGACCCACAGGTTTCACCGAGCGTGGCAGAACTAGCCTGCCAAGCCGGAACTTACTATCCAATTGATGCTTATCTCAGCGGGGAGATACAACCATCACCAGTTGACGGCCTTCCATCTTTGGCAGCTGCTCAATTTTCGCGGCTTCATCAAGCTCTTCCCTGACTCTATCAAGAACTTTTGCACCGATTTCTTGATGGGCCAACTCTCGTCCACGGAAACGCATGGTAACCTTAACCTTGTCTCCATTGTCCAAGAACTTACGAGCTGCTTTCATTTTGATTGAATAATCGTGCTGCTCAATACCAGGTCTTAGCTTAATTTCTTTGACCTCAATGACTTTTTGCTTTTTACGAGCCTCATTTTTCTTTTTCTGAGCCTCATACTTAAAGCGACCATAATCGAGAAGTTTGCACACTGGTGGATCAGCGTTAGGGGAAACCTCTACAAGATCGAGCCCTGCTTCATCAGCCGCTTCAAGAGCTTCATTTATTTCTACTACACCTATCATCTCACCATCAGCGCCAACGAGGCGAACATGGCGAACGTCAATCATTTCATTGATACGTGGGCCGTCTTTTGATGGCGGCGCTTGCATATGAGGACGCGCTATGGAACGAACTCCTTTAAACTTTGTTAATGAATATTAAAAAAACACCAAATTTGATAGCTTTCAAGTGCTTTGACGTCAACAGAATTGCGCAATCTGGGATGTTACGAAGACTAGTGAGATGCTGCTTCTTCTGTAAGCTTTTTAACTGCTTCACTTAGAGTAAGAGTTTCTTGCTCTTTTACACCCAGCCTTCTAATGGCAACAGTTCCCTCTTCTGCCTCACGACGTCCGACAACCAGAAGAATGGGGGTCTTAGAGAGACTATGCTCCCGCACTTTGTAATTAATCTTTTCGTTTCGAAGATCAATTTCAGCCCGAATGCCTGATGCTTTTAGCTGATCAAAAACCCTCCTGGCATAATCGTCTGCATCAGAGACAATCGTAGCCACCGTAGCCTGCACTGGAGCAAGCCATAATGGAAGCTTACCCGCATAGTTTTCGATCAGAATTCCAATAAAACGCTCGAAGGATCCAAGGATAGCACGATGCAGCATCACTGGCACATGACGTTGACTATCTTCTCCAATATAATTAGCTCCCAGGCGTTCTGGCAGCACAAAATCAACCTGGAACGTACCACACTGCCAATCACGTCCAATTGCGTCACGAAGTACAAACTCTAGTTTTGGTCCGTAGAAGGCCCCTTCGCCAGGATTGAGCTCAAATTCAAGTCCAGACGCTTTAACAGCGTCCATTAAAGCAGTTTCAGCCTTGTCCCAAACAGCATCTTCACCTGCGCGAACTTCTGGTCGATCAGAGAATTTTACGCGTACTTCTGTAAAACCAAAATCCTTATAAATTGACAGAAGAAGATCGCAGAACTCTTTGCATTCACTAGTAATTTGATCTTCGGTTGCAAAAATATGGGCGTCATCCTGAGTGAAAGCCCTTACCCGCATGATCCCATGCAAAGACCCTGATGGTTCATTCCTATGGCAAGAGCCAAACTCAGCCATGCGCATAGGAAGATCACGATAAGACTTTAGTCCTTGTCTAAAAATTTGGACATGGCAAGGGCAGTTCATAGGCTTCAGCGCTAGAACTCGGTCATCCTCCGTCTCAGCTGTGAACATATTTTCTCGAAATTTATCCCAATGCCCCGAGGCTTCCCACAAAGCACGGTCGACAAGCTGAGGGGTCTTAACCTCGAAGTACCCTGCATTTTCCAGACGCTGTCGCATGTACGTCTCTATTTGGCGATAAAGAGTCCATCCCTTCGCATGCCAAAAAATTGAACCTGCCGCTTCTTCTTGCAGATGGAAAAGATCCATTTCCCGGCCAAGACGGCGATGGTCACGTCTCTCTGCCTCCTCCAGCATAGTCAAATGGGATGTAAGTTCTTTTTCCGAACGCCAAACTGTCCCATAGATCCGCTGAAGCATTGCATTTCTATGATCACCTCGCCAATAAGCGCCAGCGACACTCATAAGCTTGAAAGCAGTCCCAATTCTCCCAGTGGAAGGCATATGTGGACCCCGACACAGGTCAAGCCAGTCTCCCTGACGATAGATAGAAATTGTCTCGCTTTCGGGTAAATCGCGGATCAATTCCGCTTTGTAAGCCTCTCCTTTGTTCTCAAAGAATTCTATAGCAACATCACGATCCCATTCCTCTCGGATAAATGGTTCATCGCGATTGATGATTTCCCTCATCTTTTCCTGAATTGTTTCAAGATCATCTGGGGTAAATGGCTGTTCTCTGGCGAAATCATAATAGAAACCATTCTCAATTGCTGGACCAATTGTAACTTGGGTCCCTGGAAACAGTTCTTGTACTGCTTCCGCAAGAACGTGAGCACAATCATGACGGAATAGCTCAAGTGCCTCGGGAGAGTCTGGAGTGACAATTTCAACAGACGCCCCATCAATTAGCTCACGGTCAAGGTCAATAACTTCGCCGTCTTGCTTAACTGCAATAGCTTTCTTGCCCAGACTTGTAGATATATCCGAAGCAAGAGCTCTACCAGTAGAACCTTTTGCCAACTGGCGATTAGCTCCATCGGGTAAAGTTACCTTAATTGTGGCTTCGGCCTGAGCATCGCTCGGCATATTAACCTCGTCATGTTTAACAATTGATTAGCCGCCGCAAACTAGCGTGCGATCTGGCCCTGTCAACGCGCTGGATTACGAAGATTTGTTATCTTAACCCATTTGAACCGAGAAGGGCACCATAAACTCTTGCAAGTGCAAGTGCGCTCTTGCGGGCAGAAAAAAGCTTTTCGGCTCTTGCCCGCGCGTTCTCAGCCATTTGATTTCGGAGAAAAGCGGGCAGCAAAAGGATGTCTGTTATTGCCGAAGCTATGGCATCGGGGTTGGATGGGAAGCAAAGACGACCTGTATTATTTTCCTCAACCGTTTCTGCAGTCGCACCATGTGAGGCTCCAATCACCGGTTTTCCTAAAGCAGCTGCCATAGCGGCGATAGAGTCTTGACCTAAAGGCCTCGTTGGTACGGATGCCACAACATCGGCCATAAGCATAGCTGCGGGCATATCATAAAGCTCACCAGCTATAAAAACTCGTTTTTGCAAACCAAGATTCTTAACTACACGGCTCAGTTCCCTTGCATAAGAGTCCGTTCGACCAATAGCGCCAGCTATAATAAGTGTGGCGTCAGCGGCCTTTGTAGTAGTCCGTAAAATCACCCCAAGAGCCCGCACAAGGTCTATCTGTCCACGCAGAGGACCAACAGCTCCCGGCACGAGAATGATCGGTGATGGCTCCTCCAAATTACCCCATGATTTTGCCAATTGAGCCAAGCGCTCCGCAGATACACTCTCCGGACAATAATTCGCGAGATCCGCACCGTCTGGAATTACTGCAATTCGTTCCCCTCGCTCGGTATCTAACTGCTGAATCAATTCTTTCACGTGATTAGAGCCCGCAATGATACAATGCCCTTCAGCGAGTGAGCCCCCATCTCGTATTACATTCGAAAAAACGTCATCTGTGCCGCAAGATGTGACAACGATGCATTGAGTATCTCGTGCTGCTTGCAGCGCCGCCCAAGCAATTTCTTGGGAGCGCACATGCAATATATCGGCTTTTGTTTCTAGAATTAGTTTTCTGAGCCGAGTGATATTACTGCTGCTTGCTAAGGGCCCGCTCTGCTCAATAGGAACCGTCAAATGCTGTGCCCCAAATCTCTTTAAACGCTCGGCTGGGCCCGACCCAGATGCTACTATCGATTGTGCCCCTGCTAATGCAGCCACTTCTGCAGCCCAAAGAGCTGTTGCCTCCGAGCCGCTCGCATCAATTGCTGGCATTACCTGAACAATAACTGGCGTGCGACCGATCCCAGAAAATGACGCCCTTATCTGTCCGCGCTCAACTTGGTTCAACCCCAAAGTCCCGCTAGAATACGCAAAACGGAGCGGCATGGTGCCTGGACGCATCATTCCCCCCCCTTTGGAGCGTTAATCATGAACATTACCGGACTAACACCGGCGGCGCAGTTGAGTCGACCTGACGGAGGCTATATTGCCTACCATAGAACTCGCGGCAAGCGGGATGATCTGCCCGGTGTTGTTTTTATTCATGGTCTTCGTTCCGATATGGATGGCGAAAAAGCAACACGCCTACATGAATTTTGTGCCGAAAGAGGACAGGATTTTGTGCGATTTGACTGCCGCGGGCACGGACAGTCTTCTAGTAAATTTGAGGAAACCACTCTAAGCGATTGGGCCTCAGACGCTAAACTCGTAATTGAACAATTAACCCAAGGACCACAAATTATTGTTGGGTCTAGCATGGGTGGCTGGCTGATGCTGCTATCTGCTCTCGCCTTGCCTAATCGTGTAATTGGGTTAGTGGGCATTGCAGCGGCTCCCGACTTTACCCAGAGCCTTTACAAAAGCCTGTCAAAAGAAGAAGCTGAAGCATTAACACGTGATGGGCTTATACGCCGTCCCAGTGAATATGCCTCGGAGCCATACGTTTTTACAAAGGCGCTCTTAGACGATGGGAATAAAAATGTTGTCCTTGAAAAGCCCATTGCTTTTCAAGGACGGACAAGACTTCTCCACGGCATGTTAGACGACGCTGTACCGTGGGAATTGTCCCTTGAAATCGCAGAAAAGATAGAGTCAGAAGACGTAAAAGTAATCCTTATAAAAGACGGGGATCACAGACTTTCGAGAGAAAGTGACATCAGACAAATGCACCAAGCTATCATTGAGCTATCTGACCCCAATCACAAATGATAAAGCCAACAATACTAAATTTCACCGCAAACCAAGATGGCACCCAATGACAACACTCGATCCTGTCACGCTTGCTGTTCTCAACGGTCGCTTGGAGCAGATCGTCGATGAAATGGACGCAACGCTTTTCAGAAGCGCCTTTAATCCGATTATTGCAGAAGCTCATGATGCGTCTCATGGAATTTATCATCGAAGCACTGGGGAAACACTTGCCCAGGGGAAATCTGGGTTACCTATTTTTGTAGGCGCAATGGCGTTTGCAGTAAAAACCGTCATTGATAAAGCGGAAAAAGATAACGACCTCGAAGATGGAGACGTTTATATCTTCAATGACCCGTGGGATGGAGGAACTCATCTCTCTGATTTCCGCCTGGTTCAGCCAATTTTTCGGAAAGGCAAAGTATTCTGTTGGATAGCATCGGTCGGGCATTGGCACGACGTCGGAGGTGCGGTTCCTGGCAATTACAATCCTGCCGCTACAGAGGCTTTTCAAGAAGGGTTTGTTTGCCCACCAGTCAAGCTTTTCCGCGGAGGTCTATATCAGCAAGATATTCAAGCAATGTTAGAGGCTAATTCACGGCTGCCTATGAGCCTCTACGGTGACTTAAACGCCCAAATTAATGCCCTAAATTTGGGGGCTCAGCGCCTCCATGCAATCCTCGATGAATACACCGACGACGTAATTGATGAGGCAATGATAGCCCTCAAAGATAGGGCCGAGAGACTTATGCGTCGTGAAATCGAAGGTCTTCCTGACGGCGTGTATCAAGCAACCGACTACATGGATAACGATGGCGTGGTCGATGAAGAATTAAAATTAAGCCTGAAAATCACTATCGCGGGGGATGAAATGGAGCTGGACTTTTCTGGTTCAGCTGGCTCCTGTTTAGGGCCTATCAATATTTCAAAAGCGACGACCCACGCCGCTTGCTACGTTGCAATGAAACATGTCTTCGATGAAATTCCAGCTAACGCAGGCGCTATGGTGCCTGTTAATGTAGTCATCCCCGAGGACTCCATCCTGGCAGCTACTGCGCCAAAACCCGTTGGTGGTTATACGGAAACTATCTTGCGCTTAATCGATCTTGTCTTCCAGGCTATGTCGGAAGCTGCACCACAGCGAACTAACGGATGCGCATATGGTACTATCAATGCGCTATCCATAGCCGGCCGCCGTAGTGATAGCGGAGCACCCTGGGTTATGTTTTCATTTTTTGGGGGTGGTCATGGCGGATCTGCTAACGAAGATGGGCTTCAGCATGGCAATGCGCCTATTTCGACCGCAACCATTCCTCCTTTAGAAATCCTTGAAGCTGCATATCCTGTTGTATTTCGTCAGTGGGCCCTCAGGCCAGACTCCGGTGGTCCAGGTAAATACCGGGGAGGCTTGGGTGCCATCTATGAAATAGAGCTATTAGAAGAAAATGCTCAGGCATTTTTATTTGGAGAGCGCGCAAGAACATCTCCTCCAGGCGTACTTGGAGGCAAACCCGCTGCTTTGAATAAATTTTTTTATGACACCGAGGGTGCAGAGCAACCAATTAGCCCCCCAATGGCGTCTAAAATTGTTGGTATTCCGATGAAGCGAGGGATGCGCCTCAGGCTGGAGACGCCAGGAGGTGGTGGCTACGGTTGCCCTAAAGATCGGTCCCGCCAGTCTATCCGTGCTGATTTGGAGGCTGGATATATTTCCGAGTCTGCCGCGGCCAGGGATTATGGAGACCTCGCATGAGTGGCTGGATTGTAGGGGTAGATGTGGGCGGTACCTTTACTGATATTTTTGCAATCAATCCCAAAACTGGTGAAATCAAAACTGCAAAAACACCCTCAACACCAGCCGACCAATCTATTGGTTTCTTGAACGGCTTAAGTGCTATTTCTGATCTCCAATCTATAGACGCCGTCGTTCATGGCACCACTGTCGGAACAAATGCACTGCTAGAGCGAAAAGGTGCTCGCACTGGCTTAATTACCAGCGAGGGGTTTCGGGATGTCCTTGAAATGCGCCGGCGCGATAGACCACGTACATGGGGTCTAAGAGGAACTTTTCGCCCCGTTGCCCAGCGCAAAGATCGCATAGAAGTTCCAGAGCGCGTTTTATCAGATGGAAGAATTGAGCGTAGTGTGGATGTCGAAGCAGTAGAAAAGGCTGCGCGTAATCTTGCTTCTGCAGGTTGCGAAGCGATAGCGATTGCTTTCGTTAATGCTTACGCAAATTCGCAAAATGAGACAGCTGCCCGTGAAGCTGTAGAACGTGTTTGGCCCAATGCGCATGTGACTACCGCAACGGACATTCTCCCCGAGATCCGAGAATTTGAGCGAACATCAACGGCCGTTTTAAACGCCTACCTTCAGCCAGCTATGGGTCGTTATCTTGGACGACTTCAACGCTCTCTCGGTGAAGACGGTGCAAGCCTTTTAATAGTTCAATCAAACGGAGGGTTAATGACCGCGGATGAAGCAAGTAAAGCCCCCATCCGCACTGCCTTGTCTGGCCCTGCAGCAGGTGTTGTCGCCGCCAGAGCAGTTGGATTAGCCGCAGGATATCCCAATGTAATAGGCTGCGACATGGGAGGTACAAGTTTTGATGTATCTCTGATTGCAAATGGCCGCACATCACTTGCAGCAGAAACTTCTATCGACTTTGGCATGGTCGTTAGAGCACCGATGGTAGAAATCACCACTATTGGCGCTGGTGGAGGCTCAATTGCTTGGATAGATGCGGGCGGTATGCTGAGAGTTGGCCCCGAAAGTGCTGGTGCTGACCCTGGTCCTGCGTGCTATGGGAAAGGTGGAAACCTACCAACAGTAACAGATGCCAATGTTCTTCTGGGACGGATCAATCCCGATAATCCAATTGGAGGAGAACTCGGACACCTAGATATTTCTGCCGCAGAGAAAGCGATAAAAACCGAGGTAGCAGATCCGTTAGGACTGTCTGTCATAGAAGCTGCGGAAGCTGTAATTAAGGTTGCAAATGCAGCAATGGCTGGGGCCATACGAATTGTTTCAATAGAACGTGGGCACGACCCCAGTCAGTTTGTGGCAATGCCATTTGGCGGTGGAGGGGCTCTTCATGCCGGTGCACTCATTCGTGAAGTAGGCCTCGCTGGAGCTGTTTCTCCACGTTACCCAGGTGTTCTATCCGCCTTGGGTGCAAACATCGCCGATATGCGTCTTGATCGAGTACAAACTATCAATTCAGCACTCGATAATGTCGAAGAGGGATATTTAGCCGACCTAGCTGCAAGATTCTGGACAGAAGGAAGTGCGAAGCTAGAAAGTTCAAGAGCACCAATTGAAAAGACGGAGATAGAGATAGAGCTGGACATGCACTATCAGGGACAGACTCACTCTATACCGGTTCGACTATTAGGAGACGAGCTGTCAGCTATTGATCTCAGTAGAGACGCAGTCCTCTCAACTTTTGAAGCTGCTTATAAAAAATCATTTGGAAGACTTTTAATCGGTCCACAAGTTCGGGTAATGAACCTTCGGGTAGCTGTCATTGGCCGTCGTCCACCTTTCGATTTGGGACGCCTTGCCCCTACTGCTGGAAACTCAGAGAGATCCCTTAGTGGTATGCGCAAAGTATATGCAGATGGTAAATGGCATGAGGCCAGTGTGTTCAAGAGGCTTGAATTACCAATCGGCACTCGCATTGATGGTCCAGCTATCCTTGAACAACCAGATGCAACAATTTTTGTCGATCCAGGATTAGTTGCAGAGGTAGATCGACTGGGCAACATTTTCATGCATTCTGCCGGATGAGAGGCCAATCTAGGTCCTATTGGATAGGATTTGCATTGACTGCACTAGGCGCGATCGTCTTATCGCCAGATGCAACACTATTCAAACTCATCGAGTCTGACATTTGGACAGCGATATTTTGGCGCGCTTTACTATTATGCTTAGCGGTATGGGCGTGGCTATTGCTAACACGCAAGCATCAGCTGATTCACGACATGAAGCGCCTTGGATGGGCATTACCAGCGGCAGCAGCCTGCTGGGCCATAAGTAACTTAGGGTTCATTTTTGCTTTAAATTATACAACCGTAGCTGACACATTAGCCATTATAGCAACAGCACCAATCTTTGCTGCTATCTTCGGTCGGGTAATTGGCGAAAAGCTAGCAATGCGAACATGGGTAGCCGCATTGGGTATCGCCTCAGGCATAGCGATCATTTTCGAAGCCAACATAAAATCTGAAACAGTGATGGGTGCTCTTGCTGCTTTTGCAACTGCGATCTCTATAGCTCTGTTTTTTATAATAGGCCGCGTGAAGAGCAACCAGGACCTAACCCCAGCACTTGGTTTAAGCGCGGGCTTAACTGCTATATTTGCAATTTTAATGATGGATACATTGTTACCAATTGCATCTGACTGGCCCAATTTAATTTTTGTTGGGCTTTTTATCCTTCCGGTTTCACTAGTCCTCATAACCCTGGGGCCTCGCCGTCTGCCAGCAGCAGAAGTTGGCCTGTTGATGCTGCTCGAGACAGCTTTAGGGCCAATCTGGGCTTGGGTAGTGTTAGAAGAGATCCCTCAGAACCCAACCATTATGGGGGGCATACTCATAGTTGGCGCATTGTTAGCCCACGGCACTGCAGCTTGGCTAAGTCAAAATCAGCAAACCAAAATTGGCTCGAGCAGCCAGTAAATTTCTCTCAACTTGTAAAAGCGCATCTTACAAAAAAGAAGACAAATCAAAGATAACTTTTTGTGCCTAGATACCGACTGGAAACAAAATTTT
>Ga0255759_10001637_pt1 | contig 20058 bp, 20 predicted proteins | sample 101ome_20_FD_179959 | JGI IMG/M metagenome (GOLD analysis project Ga0255759, IMG submission 179959) | Coastal salt marsh microbial communities from the Groves Creek Marsh, Skidaway Island, Georgia - 101404AT metaG (version 2) | ecosystem: Environmental > Aquatic > Marine > Intertidal zone >...
AAACAATTGAAAACGGTGTACTAGCAGGACCTATTACAATACCTGGCACAATCACAGTTACAGGAGTATTAGTCATTGTCTAAAATAGAAGTAAATACAATCGAACCACAATGCGGAACTACCTTAACACTAGGTGCTTCTGGTGATACGGTAACTCTTGGATGTGGAGCAACCGCAGCAGGATTTGGTTCTACAGGTGAAGTATCTTGGGATACAACTGTTAAAACAACTAGTTTTACAGCAGTATCTGGAGTAGGTTATTTTGTAAACACAGCAGGTGGAACAATAACTGTAACTTTACCTGCCTCACCAAGCGCAGGAAACGTGGTGGCTGTTTCAGATTATAATGGAAGTGCTGGCACTAATCAAATTACAATCGGAAGAAATAGTTCTAATATAAATGGCTCTGCTACTGATTTACTAATAACAAAATCTAATTCAGCGGTTCAATTAGTTTATGTAGATGCAACAACAGGTTGGCAAAACGTAACTACAGCAAACCCTTCTGATACTACAAATCCTTTTATGATAGCAACAGGTGGAACTATTACTTGCGATGGAAATTATAAAATTCATACATTTACAGGTCCAGGGACTTTTACTGTATCAAAAATTGCTTGTTGTTCATCTAATAATGAAGTTTCATATATGGTAGTAGCAGGTGGTGGAGGAGGTGGATCAGGAACTCCTGGCTCAAGTTGGGGCGGCGGCGGAGGTGGCGCTGGTGGTTTTAGAGAATCAAAATCGGGTGTTGATACTTATACAGCTTCTCCTATAGAGGGATCTACACCTGTTATAGTTACAGCAACATCTTTTCCAATAACAGTTGGTGGTGGTGGAGCAGGTGGACCTGTTTCTGCTACAGCTTCTGGAAAAGGTAATAATTCAGTATTTTCAACTATAACATCTACAGGTGGAGGAGGTGGTGGATCAGGAAGATGGACACCAGGTGTTCCTTATCCTTGTGCAGCCACTGCACCTCAACCAGGTGGTTCAGGTGGAGGCGGAGTAGTAAATTATAACACTCAACAATCAGGTGGAACAGGAAATTCACCTCCTGTTAGTCCATCACAAGGTAATACTGGTGGAACAAGTGGATCTCCCCCTAATTTTGCTAGTGGTGGTGGAGGTGGCGCTGGAGGTGTAGGTGCAAATTCACCTGGTGGTACTCCAACTTCTCCAGGTGGATCTGGTGGAAATGGAGTTGCAACTTCAATTAGTGGTTCATCTGTTACAAGAGCAGGTGGAGCCGCTGGATCAGGTTTTGCAGGTCAACCTGGATCTTTAGGTGGAGATGGTGGAGGAGTGCCTGCACCTAATGTAGCAGCCTCTACAGGAGGAGCAGCATCGGCTAATACTGGTTCTGGAGGTGGTGCTGGAGGTGGTGCTTGTGGTGGTGGACCTGGTGGCGCTGGAGGTAGCGGAATCGTAATAATAAGGTATAAATTTCAATAATTATGACAAGTACAATTAAAGTAGACAATATTCAAGATCAAGACGGCAATAACATTATAAATGAAAATGCCAACACAATAACTATCGGTGCAAGTGGCGATACCGTTACTCTTGCATCAGGTGCATCTCAATCAGGATTCGGTAGAACGGGGACCGTTGATTGGCAGACAACTAAAAAGACAGCAAGTTTTACAGCTGTAAATGGGGAAGGCTATTTTGTAGATACATCAAGTTCAGCTATAACAATGACTTTACCTGCCTCACCAAGTGCTGGTGATATAGTAGCTTTTAAAGATTACGCAGGTACATTTGCAACAAATAATTTAACTATTGGTAGAAATAGTTCTAATTTAGATGGTAATGCAGGAGATAGAGTAATTAATACAGATCATACAAGTATGTCTCTTGTATATGTCGATGGTACACAAGGTTGGAAATCTGTTGAAGAAGGAACAGGTTATATTGGAGAAACTTTTATGATAGCAACAGGTGGAACAATTACTACTTGTGGAAATTGTAAAATCCATACTTTCACAGGTCCAGGAACATTTACAGTTTGTTCAGTAGCAAGTTGTGCTACCAACAACATAGTTTCTCACGTGGTAGTAGCGGGTGGTGGATCTGGAAATGGTGCAGATGGTGGTGGCGGTGGTGGAGCAGGAGGATATAGAGAAGTTAAAAATCCTGTAACACCTTACACAGCAAGTCCATTAGATGGTTATCCAAGTGCTCCTAACAGAGTAACAGTAACAGCAACAGCTTTTCCAATTACAGTTGGAGCTGGCGGTTCATATTCAGGACCCAATCTTACTGCTTCTCCTAGTGGTAGTAATTCAGTATTTAGTACAATAACATCAGCAGGTGGTGGTGGTGGAGCAGGATTTAAAATAAGCAACGATCCTAATGCAGCAGGTGGTTCAGGTGGTGGTGCTTCAGGAAGAAGAACACCTGGTTGTGTACCTACTTGTGGTGCATCAGGAAATACCCCTCCAGTCTCTCCTCCTCAAGGAAATTCTGGTGGACACGCAAATACTCCAGCACCAACTTCCAATAATGATGCAGGTGGTGGCGGTGGTGGAGCTGGAGGTGCAGGAACCGGTTCTGACTATTGTACTGGACAACCAGGAGGTGCAGGTGTAGCTTCCTCTATTACAGGATCACCGGTCACAAGAGCTGGTGGCGGAGGAGGTGGAAGTCAATCAGGTTCAGCCGGTAGTGGAGGCTCTGGTGGCGGTGGAGCAGGTGCTTCAGGACCAGGTGGTGGAACTACTACAGCAGGAACAGCAAACACTGGCGGCGGCGGTGGAGGTGGTGGAAGTAATTCTGTTGGTCCAACAATAGATGGTGGCGCAGGTGGTAGTGGAATTGTTATAATAAGGTATAAATTTCAATAGGTAAATTATGAGTGAAGTAAAAGTAAATAAAATTAGTCCAAGAACAAATTGTGGTACAGTAACTGTTGGAGATTCTGGTGATTCAGTATCAGTTACAGCAGGTGTTCCAGTAACAGTTAATGGAGATTTAAAATCAAATGCATTAAAAGCCACTGATGGCGGAAGTATAATTTCTCAATCAGGAACTACAATTACATTGGGTGCTTCAGGAGATACAATTGAATTAGCAAGTGGAGCAAGTCAGACAGGTTTTGGTCGTACAGGTACAGTTAATTGGGATACGACAGCTAAAACTGCATCGTTCACAGCGGTTTCAGGAAACGGTTATTTTATAAACACAACAAGTGGAACAATCACAGTTACTTTACCTGCATCACCATCTGCTGGTGATATTGTAAGTTTATCAGATTATACAAATACTTGGCAAACAAATGCTGTTACAGTTGCAAGAAATTCATCAAACATAGGTGGTGTTTCAGCAAATGCTATTTTATCTACTGAAGGTCAATCAGTAACTTTTATTTATGTTGATGCCACAGAGGGTTGGAAAAATGTTCAAGACTCAACAAGTAATGTTGTAGGTAATCCAAATTTAGTAGCGACAGGTGGAACCATTACAACATCAGGGGATTATAAAATTCACACATTCACAGGACCAGGAACATTTACAGTTTTAAATGCTTCAGCTACTGCTGCTAATAATACTGTTTCATATTTAGTAGTAGCTGGTGGTGGAGGCACTGGAGGTGGCGGTGGTGGCGCAGGCGGGTTTAGAGAATATAAAGGTCCAGCTGATTCTTATACAGCCAGTCCACTTAATGGTAATCCAGGAGGAACAGCAGTAACTGTTACTGCTCAAGCTTATCCAATTACAGTTGGAGCTGGTGGAGCTGGTAATACAGGTGCTTACAATACTCCATATGATGCTACTCAAGGAGCAAACTCTGTTTTTTCAACAATTACATCTACTGGTGGTGGAGCTGGTGGTTTTCAGAGTACACCACCAGTTTCTAAAAATAATGGTGGTTCAGGTGGAGGTGCTGGGCACGATACAAATTCACCTGGAGGATCAGGTAATACACCTCCTGTAAGTCCACCTCAAGGAAATTCAGGTGGATCTTCACCTAATGGACCATTTGGTGGCGGTGGTGGCGGTGGTGGAGCAACTGGCGCAGGATCTAATGGTGCAGGTCCAGTAAACCCCGCTCCAGGTGGAAATGGTGGAGCTGGTGCAACAACTTCTATTTCAGGAACACCAACAGCTTATGCTGGTGGCGGTGGTGGAGGTGTTAATACTACTTCAACTGGATCTGGTGGATCTGGTGGATCTGGTGGTGGTGGAGGTGGAGGAAGTAATGACCAACAGTCAGGTTCTAATGGATCTACTAATACTGGTGGTGGAGCTGGTGGTGGTGACTATGAAGCACCTAGTGGTGCAACAGGTGGATCAGGTATAGTAATAATAAGGTACAAATTTCAATAGTTGATTAAAAATTAAAATTAATATATAAGGAGAAACATTATGGCACATTTTGCAAAACTAGGAGCAAACGGAAAAGTTATTCAAGTATTAACACTTGATAATGATAATATGTTAAATGCTGATGGAGTAGAAGACGAAGCAGTAGGTCAACAATATTTAGAACAACACAATAATTGGCCTGCACAAATGTGGATTCAAACTTCATATAATACATCTGGCGGACAACATAGAAACGGTGGAACTCCATTTAGAGGAAACTATGCAGGTATCGGTTATACTTGGGATGAAGATGATCAAATCTTCTGGCCTAAAAAACCTTATGCATCTTGGGTAAAACATATTGAATCAGCTTCTTGGAAATCACCAATAGGTGATGCTCCAGCATTAACAGAAGAACAAACTTCACAAAACGAAGCAGATACTCATAGCTGGCATTACGTTTGGAATGAAGCTAATACAACTTGGGACTTGACAGACTCAAGAGCATAAATTAAAAATGGTGGTGGTATGCAAAAGAAAGTATTAACAGAACAAAGTCTATTTTATGGTGATATCGATATGCCGAAAGGTTTTGAGATAGACCAAGAAAAACTTACTAACGATATTTTACAATCCTCATTTACTAATAAACAATTTCCATTCTCAAGAACTTGGGATATGTTAAATACATATATGAGAGACTTTATAGGTCTTGATTATGGTATTAGTTTAGTTAATAAAGATTCTTGGGGTGACATTTATAAACCCGGTCAAATATCTAAACCTTTATTAAATGTTGATCCAGTAAATCTTCGAAACTCACCTGACTTTACAATGCTTTATGGAGTTAAAGTTGATAAGTGTTGGGTAAGAATACATTTTGATGACAATAGACGTAAAGGAAGAAGTTGGGACATAGAACTTAAAAAAAATATGTTTGTTATGTTTCCATCTACTAATATGTATATTGTATCAAATGATCAGAAAGATAGTTTGAATTTTGTTCAAACCATAACTTATGAATATATCTAATTACTATTGGTATTTTAGTGGGGTTCTTACACCTAAATTTTGTGATGAAGTAATCAAATATGCCAACGAACAAAAAGAAGTTATGGCAAGAACAGGTGGTTATGGTGATAGAGATTTATCAAAACAAGAAGTATTAGATTTAAAAAGAAAAAGAAACTCTGATTTAGTATGGCTCAATGATACTTGGATATACAAAGAATTACATCCATATGTGCATAGAGCAAATGAAATGGCTGGTTGGAATTTTGATTGGGAAAGATCAGAGTCTTGTCAATTTACAAAATATAAATTAAATCAATATTATGATTGGCACTGTGATGGTTGGGATAAACCATATGATCGTAAAGATCAAAATCATCCAGAGCACGGAAGAATTCGAAAACTATCTATGACTTGTCAGTTAACAGATGGTTCAGAATATAAAGGTGGTGAATTAGAATTTGATTTTAGAAACTATGATCCACATATGCGAGATGAATCGAAGCATAGAATACAATGTAAAGAGATATTACCCAAAGGTTCTATTATTGTATTTCCTTCGTTTGTGTGGCATAGAGTTAAACCAGTAACTGCTGGCACAAGATATAGTCTTGTTGTCTGGCATTTAGGAAAGCCGTTTAGATAATGTTTATAAATAATTATTTTAGTACACCTGTCTGGTCAGAACAAAAACCAGAATTTGTTAAGTCTTTAAATAAAGCAAGTAACAAATATATTAAAGAAGCAAGAAACAGAAACAAAGAGCATATTAAAAAACACGGTGACTTTGGATTGTCACATCACTCAACACCATTAACTGTTGATAATGATTTTTTAGATTTTAGAAATTATATTGGTCAAAAGTCTTGGGAGTTTTTAGATCATATGGGTTATGATATGCAACAATATCAAACTATGTTTAGTGAACTATGGGTACAAGAGTTTGCTAAAAAAGGTGGTGGTCATCACTCTGCACACATACATTGGAATCAACACGTATCAGGTTTTTATTTTCTAAAGTGTTCAGATAAAACTTCTTATCCAATATTTCACGAACCTAAAACAGGTGCACGTGCTACAAAATTAAAAATGAAACCAGATATAAAAGGTGTTTGGAATGGTAGTGAGCTTATACATTTTAAACCTACACCTGGTACATTAATTATATTTCCTGGATATTTAGAACACGAATATGCAGTGGATTATGGTTACGAACCGTTTAGGTTTATACATTGGAATATACAAGCTGTACCGAAAGAGATGGCTAAAGATGTCATTTAAAAAAAATAAATACACAGTTATTAGAAAAGCAATATCAAAAGACTTAGCATCTTTTGTTGCAAATTATTTTTTAATGCAAAAGCAAGTTTATGATACTTGCAAAGCATCAAGATATTTTTCGCCATTTGAAACTATCATTGGTTATTATGAAGGTGAGAATGAACAGATACCAAATACATATTCTCAATATGCAAATATGGCTATGGAAACATTACTATTAAAATGTTTACCAGATATGGAAAAAGCAACAGGACTTAAATTATATCCTGCATATACTTATGCAAGAATTTATAAAAAAGGCGATATCTTAAAAAGACACAAAGATAGATTTAGTTGCGAGATATCTACTACTATGAATCTTGGTGGTGATGATTGGCCAATATATTTAGAGCCATCTGGAGAAGTTGGTAAGAAAGGTGTTAAAGTAGATTTAAAACCAGGAGATATGTTAGTTTATTCTGGTTGTGAATTAGAACACTGGAGAGAAAAATTCAAAGGCAAAGAATGCGTACAAGTTTTTCTGCATTATAACAATCGTAAAACACCTGGAGCGAAGGATAATATGTTTGACAAGCGTCCACATTTAGGTCTTCCTTCTTGGTTTAAACGATGATATAATCCTTAGATGGAGGCAGTGGACACCACCACATACCACCCGCTGTCTCCTTTTAAGGAAAATTTATGAGTTTAGGATTTGACGCAATATCTGCACTACCGTTTGCTACATCGGGTCCCGATAATAATGTAACTTTTGCAGTTACAGGAAATGCTCTTACAGTAAGTATAGGGCCAGTTAATATTGCAGCTGATGCAGTCGTAGAAGATGCAGTAGGTAGTCCATTAACACTTGGTACAGGTACATTATCAATTACAGGTACAGCTAATTTAACAGCTCCTAAAACACCTTTAACTTTAGCAACGGGAACCGCGGTTGTTTCTGGAGATGCTAATATAGATGTCACTGGAAACTCATTGACTATTCAGACAGGAACTGTTACAGTAACAGGAACCGCGCTTGTACAACCAGATGGTTCACCATTAACACTGGCTACAGGAGAACCAGGTATTATAACGTGGAATGAAATTATACCAGGAGCAACAATGGTCTGGACACCAATAGACCCTTATTAATATGGCATCGACTTATTCAACAGATTTATCATTAGAACTCGTAGCAACCGGTGAAAAGGCTGGTCTATGGGGAACAGTAACTAATACTAACTTACAAATATTACAAGCTGCATCATCAGGTGTAGTCAATGTCCCTATGACATCAGGATCTGATGTAACTTTAGATTTATCAGATGGATCGGCGAGCGCGAATGGTAAAAATATTTATTTAAAATTAACTGGCACAATGACTGCCAATATCAGTTTAATTATACCTGCATCAACAACAGGTGGTACGGCTACTAGAGTTTATGTTATTCAAGATGCAACAGATAGAACTACAGCAAATAAATATACATTAAATATTAAGACAGCTGGTTCATCAAATCCAATCGCTGTTCCTGTAGGATCAACAATGGTTGTGCATTCTGATGGTACAGATGCAAGATTAGATGTTTTACAAGAAGGTAATTTTGAAATTACCTCTACATCAATCACAGCTTACACAGCTGTTGCTGGTGATAATTTATTAATTGATACTGCAAGCACAACTGTAACAATTACATTACCTGCATCACCAAGCAAAGGAGATACAGTTAGTATTATGGATGTATCTGCAACTGGTGGATTTGCATCTAACAATGTAACTGTAAATAGAAATGGCTCTAAAATTAGAGGAGCTGAAAGTAATTTAACTTTAAATAACAATAATCAATCAATTAAGCTAAGATTTACTAACGCTGATAAAGGTTGGCAATACGTATACAACCAAACATCATAGGAGTAAAAGATGCTTACTCAAATTAAGTTTGCTCCTGGAATTGACAAACAAGACACAGCTGTTGGAGCTGAAGGTCGTTGGGTAGATTCTGACAATGTCAGATTTAGATATGGTTTACCAGAAAAAGTAGGTGGCTGGCAATCATTACTTACAGATACAATTGTAGGTGTAGCAAGAAAACAACACGCATTCGTAGATAAAGATGGTAATAGATATGTTGCTATCGGTACAGACAAATTTTTAATTATATATTTTGAAGGACAGTTTTTTGATATTACACCTTTGAAAGCAGACATTACAGGTGCAACTATTGCAACAACAAGTGGTTCACCAACTTGTACAATTACAACTTCATCCGCTCACAATATTGGAGTAGGTGATATTGTTTTATTTGATAGTGTAACTTTACCAGGTGGTACAGGTTATACAGCAGCAGACTTTGAAGATAAAAACTTTCAAGTTATATCTGTTCCAAGTCCTACAACTTTTACAATTACACAAAGTTCTAATGCATCGGCAACTGTTGCAACAGGTGGTAGTATAACTTTAAAACCATATGAACCTGTGGGTCCAGCTGCACAATCCTATGGATATGGATTTGGTACTGGTAATTATGGTGGCACAGTTACAGGATCGGCAACAACAACCTTGAATGGAGGGATTGCTGCTGCAGATACAACAATTACTTTAACGGATGCAAGTTCTTTTCCAACATCAGGTACAGTTTTAATTGGTGATTTTTCTTCTGGTGATTATGCAGCTACTTCAGAATTAGTTACATACTCAGGTAAATCTTCAAATGATTTAACAGGATGTACTAGAGGTCAATTAGGAACCACTGCTCCAACAACAACGGCAACAGGTACAACTGTTACTAATGCAACAGATTGGAATGGTTGGGGTGATGCAGTTGATGCAGGAACAATTACACTAGAACCAGGTCTTTGGTCGTTAAGTAATTTTGGTGATGTATTGGTTGCAACTATTGCAAACGGTAAAACTTTTACGTGGAACGCGGATATTGCAGCAAGGTTAACAACTAGAGCTTCAACATCTACAGCTGGATTTTCTACATCTGCTAATCCTACAGCAACAAGAGTTACATTAATTTCACCAACAACACGTCACTTAATTCATTTTGGTACAGAGACAACAATAGGCACACCATCTACACAAGATGATATGTTTATTAGATTCTCTGTTGATGAAGACATTAATGATTACACACCTGAAGCAACTAACACCGCTGGTACACAAAGATTACAAGATGGTACAAAAATTATGGGTGCGTTAGTTGCAAAAGAAAATATTCTAGTGTGGACTGATAATGCATTGTATGCAATGAAATTTGTAGGTGCACCTTTTACATTTGGATTTGAACAGGTAGGTACAAACTGTGGATTAATTGGTAAGAATGCAGCTATTGAAATTGATGGTGTTGCATATTGGATGGGTAACAATGGTTTCTTCTCTTTTGATGGTACAGTAAATACATTACCTTGTTCTGTTGAAGATTATGTTTACGATGATATTGATACTACAAAAGGTCAACAAGTAACAGCCGGTATTAATAATCTATTTACAGAAGTTGTTTGGTGGTATCCAACATCTGGATCTACATTTAACAATAGATATGTGGTTTATAATTATGGTCAAGATAATGCAAGATTACCAATGGGTAATTGGTACACAGGTACAAATACAAACTCAATTAGAACAACTTGGATTGATTCATTAGTATATCCAAAACCATATGCAACTGCATATGATAGTTCTGCTACAGGATCTTTCCCTGCCATTGTAGGTGAGACTGGATTAGGTAGAAGTGTATTGTTTGAACACGAAGTAGGAACGGATCAAATTAATCCTGATGGTAGTACAACAGCTTTAACTTCTTTTGTTGAGTCTTTTAGTTTTTCTTTGCAAAAAGATCAAAGTGAGGTATTTCTAGCTATGAGAAGATTTTTACCAAATTTCAAAACACTAGTTGGTAATAATCAAATTACTATATCAGTAAAAGATTTTCCTGCAGATGATGATACTGCAAGTACATTGAGTCCTTTTACAATTAACTCATCAACTAAAAAGATTGATACAAGAGCAAGAGGACGATATGCAAATATTAAAATAGAAAATACTGGATCTGGTGAGTCTTGGAGATTTGGTACATTTCAAGTAGATTTACAACCTGATGGAAGGAGAGGATAATGGCAAAGATAGTAGTAAGATTACCAGAACCTAAAAAAGAATACACAGAAGATAATCAAAGACAGATTAACAGAGCAATTGCTGTATTGATAGAGCAATTAAACTCTACATATTTAACACAACAAAAAGAGGACCAAGAACGATTTACTTGGTTAGGTTTAGGTTAATGGCAAATATATATAAGAATGCAAAATTAGATTTAACAACTACAGATGCTACAACTTTATATAGTGTACCATCTAACTCTAGAGCGATTGTAAAATCTGTTTTAGTTTGTGATGATAGTAATAATGGAAGTACAATCACACTCACACTAACAGATGCATCTAGTAATGTATTTGTATTGTTTGATGTAAAAACTATAGCTGGCCACGCAACAGAACAGTTGTTAAGTGAACCATTGATATTACAGGAAAGTGAAGTATTAACAGCTACCGCAGCAGATGCTAATCGTCTACACGTTGTAGCATCGATATTAGAAATAAACAGGGAGGACAGATAATGCCATTTGTGGAACAAGAAGAGTCATTTGAAGATCAGGTTATAGACGGTAAAACAGTCAAAGTTTATAAGCCTAGAGTAGAGGTGACTATCAAAAACCTTAGAACTAATAGAGAATATCTATCAGATGCAGAGGCTCAAGAAGACGTAGATAGTGAGGTTACAGATACGACTCAGGATGACATCTCAAGAAGCGTGCATATTAAGGTACAAAGCCTGCCAATAGGCGGCAAAACTAATTTATAGGATCGTTGACGAATGTATAAAAACCTTGTAAATTGTGATACACTCGCCTTTTTACAAGCTTTGCGAACTTGCTATCAACATATATAATAAAGAGAAACTATGGGATTTTTAAAAAAGATAACAAGACCTATTTCAAAGGTATTAGACAAAGTAATACCAAATGAAATTAAACCAGCATTACCATTTCTAGCTGCAGCTGTTCCGTTTTTAGCACCTACCTCAGGTATATTTGGAACAATGGCTGGACGAGCAGCATTATCGGGAGGTGCTAATTTATTATCTCAATTATCACAAGAAGGTAGTGAAGGGGATTTTTCTGGACTGTCTGCATTGTTAGCAGCAGGAACAGGTGCCTTAAGTGCGCCTCAAGTAAGTAAAACAAATTTAGCTTCTCCTGGAGATTATTTTAGAATGAGATCTGAATTAGCTGGTGGAGAAGGTTTTACTAATCAAGGGTTAGAGTATTTAGCTAAAGGCGCAGATTTTTTAGGAGGAGGAGGTCCAGGTAATCGAGCTTTTGAAGGAAGTGCCGTAGATATATTAGGTAAAGGTGGAACTAAAGCAGGATTTGATATGGCAACAGCAAAAGCAGCAGCTATTCCTTTTACACAAGCAACTACAGATTTAGCAGTAGCAGATGCTAGACGATTAGAAAAACAAGCAGCTATAGATGAAGCATTAGCACAAGCAGAATTATTAGCAGATAGTGGAGCTAGAGCTGCAGCTATCAGACAATTTATGGAAGGCGCTGGATACTTTAGTGATGAGGAAATTGAAGAAACTATCTCAGCAGCGGGGTACGCGGACGGTGGTAGAGTAGGATTAGAATTTGGTGGTATACCTGCAGCGGTAGAAGCTGTTGAAGAAAAACCAAAAGAGTTTTTAGTAGATAAATTAAAAGTAACAATAATGCCTGGTCAGTCAGAAGAGATGGGTATTTTAAATGCAATGTTTAATGATGTAGAAGGTGTAATGCCAGATGATAGAAAAATGGAATTCTATAAATTATACATCCCACAATTGTATGAAAGAGGCGAAATATCAAAAGCAGAATTTGAAGGTATGAAAGAAGATATTTTAGGTGAAGGTAAAAAAGATGGTGGTCTAATGAGTCTTGGTGGTAAAGAGATGGATTTAAGAGGTGGAGGATTCGTACCAATTGGTAAAAAAGAAAGAGCAGACGATGTACCTGCAAGACTTTCTAAAAATGAATTCGTAATGACTGCAGATGCAGTTAGAGGTGCAGGTGGTGGAGATATTAATAAAGGTGCAAAGAGAATGTATGAAACAATGAACAGATTAGAGGCAAGAGCATAATGTCAGAAACAACTACAATAACAAAACCAGCACCGATAATAGAAGGTGCACTTACATCCTTTTTAGAAACTCTTAAAAAACTACAACCAGGTACAATACCTGCTGGTGGTTTTACAGGAATAGATACATCTAAATTTGCACCAACGATTGCAGCAGAATCACAATTACAACAAGATGCTAGAACTGCAGCAGCAGGTTTAGGAGCGCTAACAGGTCCACAAGCTTACGAACAATTTATGTCACCTTATCAACAAGAGGTGATTGATACTACACTTGCAGAATTTGATAGACAACAAGCAATTGCACGAACAGCTCAAAGAGATAGAGCTATTCAAGCAGGTGCTTACGGAGGTGGTAGAGAAGGTGTATTAGCAGCTGAGACAGCTTCAAGAGGTGCAGCGAACAGAGCACAATTACAAGCACAACTTTTAGCACAAGGATTTCAACAAGCACAAGCAGCAGCGGCACAAGATTTAGCTGCAAGACAAGGTTTAGGACAATACCAAACTCAACTAGGTCAAGCAGGTCAAGCACAGCAACAAGCAATACTTGATGCGGCGGCAGCGGCTGAAAGAGAAAGACAGTTCCAACCATTTACACAAGTAGGTTTAATAGGACAACAACTTGCACAAATTCAACCAGGCGCGTTTCCAACTCAAACTGTTGGTTATGCACCACCAGCGGCTCCAGCTAGTCCATTATCAACTGCACTAGGTGTAGGTACAGGTATTGCTAGTATTGGTTCTAAATTAGGATTGTTTGGATAATGAGCAGAATATTAAGACGACCAATGTTTAGAGGTGGTAAGGTAGAGAGCCGTGGAACGGGGATTACATCTGGATTAGATAAACCTAAAAGAGGTTTGGTTGATGAACCAGGTGGATATGCAGGTGAAAAAACTGGTTTAGATTTTTTAAAACAAGCTTTCTTAGGTCCTAGATTTTTAGATCCGAACTTTCAATCTCCAATGAAATTTCAATCAGGAACTGGTTTTGGTTTTATGAGTCCTGAAAGACAAGCACCAGGATTAATTAAAATTGGTGAGAGTGTAAGTGAAAGATTTCCAAGAATGGGTGAATTAGGCATTGATGAATTAGCTAAACCTGTAAGATATAGTGGTGGTCAATTAGCAGATATTAAAGCATCTGATATAGAAATGGGTGAAGGTGATCTAGATCTTTCAGAAAAAGATAAAAAAGAATTACAGGATTTTTATAAATCTTTAGAGGTCAAGAGTGATCTTGATTATAAAGGTGGTGAACCTAATAAAGTTGTTCCAAAAGTTGGTGGTGGCGATGATGATAAAGATACAGGAACTGGTGGTGCTACAGAAAAAGAAGAATCTACAGAACTTAAAGTAGAAGATTACATAAAAATGTTAGGTGGTGATAAAGCTAGACGTAGAGATTTATCGGATATGTTAGCTAGAGCTTCTGCTTCTTTCTTAGGCACAGGCGGTGTTAAAGAAGGTCTTGCAGAGTTTATGAAAACTGAAGCAGCAGCGGGTCCAAGTAGATTAGAAAAAATAGAACAAGCTGCAGCAACATTAGATATTAAAGATAAGATTGCAAGTAAAAGAGCGAACGAACAATTAAAACAAACATTAGCTGGTATAGACTATAAGATAGATGCTACAATAGCGGCACAAAAAGCTGCAGATAGTTTACAAGGTAAAAGTTGGATTGATTCTTTAAAATATGTTTCTGAAAATTTATACAAAGGAACAGGTAAAGGATTAGATAGTGCTTCTGTTATTGAAGACACTTTAAGATTAAAATATCAAAAACCAGTTAAGAAATTTACTGTATCAAGTGAAACTGAAATACCAAAATTAGAGGTACAGGAAGGCTTTTCTATTATAACATTACCCGATGGATCTAAAAAAATCTTTGAAGTAGTAGACGGACAAGCTAGAGAAAGAACAGATCTTCGAGTATAGGAGGTAACTGATGGCCACACTTGGTGATCTTTTAAATGAAAACATAAGCAACATAGAAACTGATGCTGATAAAAACAGTAGACCTAATGCATTTGTTTCTGCGTTAGCAGGTATTGGTTCTGGTTTATTTAAAATACCAGAAGGTTTTGCATCTTTAGGCGCAACGCTTATAGATCTTGGTGCTGATACAAATAAAGCTGCAGAAGTAGAAGAGTTCTTTGCAAAAATAAATCCTTTTGATGAAATGGCTGAAGCTACAACAGCTGGTAAAATTACAGAACTTATTGTTAACATTGGTGTGCCAGGTGGTATTGCTTTTAAAGTAGGTAATGGTTTAGCTAAAGGTGCTTTAGTTGCTAAAAGAAGTGGTAAGTATTTAGATTTAGGTGGAGATATGTCTAAGGCAGTTCAAAAAAAATTAAGTGGTAAAACTTTAAACAAAGTAGATAAAAAATTATTTGATGAAGCTTTTTCAAAAGGAGCTACAGGATTTGAAAAGACAGGAGCTTTTGCTAGTGGTGCTGGATTAGGTGGATTAGCTGAAGGTGTATTTGTAGCTGATGTAGAGGAAGCAGGAACCTTTGGTGATTTACTAGGAGGTCCTACAGAACTAGAAAGAGATACAGATGATCCAACTACTGAAATATTTAACAGATTAAAATTTGGTTTAGAAGGTGCTGGGTTTACAGGAATAATTGGAGGTGCAGGGAAAACTATTTCTAAATTAAGAAACCAATCAGGTACAGGTAAAGCAATAACTAAACCTTTTGATAGATGGATTGATAAATGGATTTCAAAACCTTTAAGAGCAAGAGGTTCAGACCCACAAGAAGGATTTGAATTACGTAATAAGATGGAAGGTCAAATTTCTGCTGATAGAAATGCTGCAGAAAGAGCAATGACAACTGTAGATAAAATTGGAGAACGTATTATTAAAAATATGAAAAGAACATCTGCAGGTGTAAATGAAAATACAAAGAAAAATTTATTTAAAGAAATGAATGATTTCTTAATTGGTAAAAGAAAATTAAGATATAATTTTGAATCTGTTAGTGAGTTAGCTAATGACCAATTAACAGGTCGTCCTTATCAAGCAGGATTTGGTGAATTAAAAAATTTTAAAAAGATACCTGATTCTTTTAAAACAGTAGATCCTAATACAGGAAAACAAGTAACTAAAAAAACTAAAACAGGAGAAAAAATATTTAACTTTAGATTTGATGATATTAATGAACAAAATTCTAAATTTTTTAAAAATAAATTAAAGAAAACTTATGGAGCAACAGATGAAGATGTTACTCAAATAATAAATAGTTTTAAAGGTATGAGAAGTGTTTGGGAAGATTTATTTACAGAGTATGGTAGAAGACTTACACCATCTGCTTTAGATGATTTTGAAAAAATGATTCGTAAATCTTTATCTGATGCAATGGATAGAGGTTATGAAGCATTTAAAAATAATTCTGGTGATTTAAATTTTGCAAAAAATTATCCACCAACTAAGGCTATTTTAAATCAGGCCGCAGAAGACATACAAAAAGAAGTTACAAGATTAAGTAAAGGACAAGTAAAATTAACAACAGAAGAAGCAACTAAAATAGCAGATGAGATATGGCAAGGATCCTCTTTACCAAAAGGTGTTTTATTATCTGGCAGACCGGGAGATGTAGTCATAAAAGATGCTCCTGATTTTTTTAGAGTTTCAGTTGCCGATAATCTACAACTTGATAATATAAATGTTAGAAATAGCGCAATTATCAGAACTAACAGATGAAGGACAACGTATTGTAAAAAACCTTTTAGGAAAAGCTGAAAACCCAATGTCTACATTAGTAGAAGGTACAGCTAATTTATCTTCACAAGTAAGATATAATCAATGGTTAGATAATCTAGTAAAAGAATCTAACAATTTAAAAAGAACTTGGGATGCGTGGGACGCGGGTGGAAGAGTAGGCCCTGAACCTAGAGTTCCTTTTTTATTTGCAAACTCTGGAGAAGCTAGAAAATACACAGGCGGAACAGGAAGTGATTTTAAAACTATATCTCCTCCTGGAAAACAAGACGCTGTAAGAGGTACACCTATCGGTAGATTTTATGATCCAAAAGCAAAACTAAAAGCTGTTGATGAAATAGAAGCAGCAAGAATAGATAAAAAAGTAAAAGATGCTGTAGATGGAGAAATCGCTTTAGCTTCTGCTAAAGGTAAAAAATTAACTAAAAAACAAAGACAAAGAGCAGCAGAAAAAGCTGCAGAAATAATAAATCCAATAGAAGGTAAAGTAGCACTAAACGATTATGCTGATGCGTTAGGACAAACTAAAGAAACATCTAAAAGCTTTTTAGCACAGCTTTACCAAAATACTATCTTATATCCTAAAGCTACAGCACAAATGGCTAAAACAATTCTTGCACCATTTACACACGCAAGAAACTTTTTAAGTGCCGCTGCATTTGCAGGTGCAAATGGATTACTGCCGTTTGGTAATACAGCAGACGTTAAAGCAGCGTGGAACGCTTTACAAGTAGCAGGACCAGGAACAAGACAAGCGAATGAATTATATCAAGAGTTATTAAGATTAGGTGTGGTTAACTCTCAAGTTCAATTAGGAGATTTAAGAAAACTTTTAGAAGACGTAGATTTTGGTGGAGTGTTAAACAGAATAGGACCTGACTTTAATGGCGTAAATACTTTCTTAAAAAAGATGAATGTTGCAAAAAGATTTGCACAAGATGCATATACAGCAGAGGATGACTTCTGGAAAATATTTACATACTTTGGTGAGAAAGCTAGATTAGCTAAATCTTATGATGATGCAGGTTTAAAACTAGGACAAGATATAATTGAAGTTTTAGAGGATGGAACTACAAGAAAAATAGGAACATACAACGAAGAATATTTAAAACAACAAGCAGCTAATTTAGTTAAAAACAATGTCCCTAATTATGCTTTTGTTTCTGATTTTATTAAAGGACTAAGAAGATTACCTGTAGGTAACTTTGTAGCTTTCCCTGCAGAAATAATGAGAACAGGAACTAATATAGTTTCTACAGCATTAGATGAAATATTTTTAAAAGTAGTTTTACCAAACGGAGATGTAGTTAACCCTTTAAGAAAAAGAGGATTACAAAGATTGTTTGGTATGGGTGTTACAACTACTGTATTACCAGCAGGAGCTGTTGCTACATTACAAACTATCTACGATGTAAGTAACGAAGAGATAGAAGCAATGAGAAGATATGTTGCTGATTGGTCTAAAAACTCTACACTTCTACCATTCAAAGATAAAGAAGGTAATTTAGAATACATAGACTACTCTCATATGAATGCATATGACACTCTTACAAGACCAATACAAACTGTAATCAATGCAGTTAACGAAGGAAAACAAGATAAAGATGGTATTATGGGAGACTTCTTATTAGGTTTAATTGAATCTACAAAAGAAATAGGATCTCCGTTTATTAGTGAATCAATGTGGACAGAAGCATTACAAGATGTTTCTCCAATATTAGGTAGAGGTGGTGTAGATGCAACAGGTAGACGAATTTATGATTTACAAGTAGATACAGTTGGTGATGCTTTATATAAATCAGTAGGTCATTTAGTTGAAACACAGGCACCGTTTAACTATAAACAATTAAAAAGATTAGGTTTAGCATCTGTTGCTAAAGTAGTTCCTGAAAGTGATGCGAGATTTGGGCCAAGAGGAATTGAATATGAATTAGGTAATGAGTTATCTGGTATTGCTGGTTTAAGAAAAGTAAAAGTAGATCCAACAAAAGGAATTAATTATAAAATTACAGATTATAAAGATGGTATCAGAGCTTCAAGAAGTATCTTTGCAAGAAGAACATTAACGGGAGGAGTTGTAACTCCTGAAGAAGTTGTAGATGCATACATAGATTCTAACAGAGCTTTGTTTAGAATTAATAGAGAAATGTATAAAGATATAAAAGCAGCTGAATTATTAGGTATGAATGAAGAACAAATTGAAGAGACTATGGTTAAAAGAGGAGAGCGTAGAGCTTTTAATTCTTTAATTGATGGTGAGTTTAGACCTTACAGTATTTCAAATGATGTTAAAAATATTTTTGAATTTAATGCTGAACAACTAGGAATCCCTAATCCTTTTGAAGCTGCAGAGGATATTATAGATACTATACAAGAAATATTGTCTGAAACACCTGTTTCATTGGATGTATTTCCTGAATTACCTAATCCATTTAGACAGTCAATTATCCCTAATTTAGGCTCTACTCCAGCAGGCCAATTACCACCAACTGTAGCTAATGCTACCCCTGGATTTATAGGTCAACAAAATGTAAGTATACCTTACACACAACTACAGACAGAAGACCAAAAACTTGATAGAATAAACAAGGTAGATGATTTTTTATAATTATGGCAATAGAACCTAAAACAACAAGAGAACACATCGTATCGCTTTATGGCCACGTAACAGGCGTTAAAAAAGATATCAATCAGATTAAAAACAACCACCTTAAACACATACACGAAGATGTAGATAAATTGGGCGGTAAGATAGACAAGATCTATTGGGTTCTTTTGACTGTTGCGGGAACTGCAGTACTCTTCGTGTTGGAGAAATTTATATGAATCTAAGTCGAAACTTCAGTCTTCAAGAAATGATCAAATCAGATACTGCAATTAGAAAAGGTATTGATAACAATCCTAATGCAGATCAAATTAAAAAATTAGAAATGTTATGCGAAAGAGTTTTGCAACCAGTACGTGACCATTTTGGTAGAGTTAAAGTGACGAGCGGATTTCGTAGCCCAGAGCTGTGTGCTGCTATCGGTAGCTCTGTAAATTCACAGCACGCAAAAGCAGAGGCCTGTGATTTCGAAGTGATAGGTGTAGATAATGCAGAAGTTGCTGACTGGATCAATATGAACATTAAAGTAGATCAGCTGATTCTTGAGTTCTATACGCCCGGAGAACCTAACAGTGGATGGATCCACGCAAGCTATGTAGAATTTAATCCTAGAGCACAATATCTTAGAGCATACCGAGAAGACGGTAGAGTAAAATACAAACCAATCATTGGCAAAGCTGTTGATTTAGTATAGATAGCTCGGATGAAAAATAGTTTATTAGTACATAAACATCTAATCATCCGTGCAGAAGCTGACAGGCCACCTACAGATGAAGAACAATTAACATCTTGGATGTTAGATTTTATATCGTCCATTAATATGAAAGTATTTATGGGGCCATATGTTAAATATTGTAATATGCCAGGCAACAGAGGAATTACAGCTGTTGCAATTATAGAAACATCACATATCGCTATGCATATTTGGGATGAACCAAAACCTGCGTTGATGCAGT
>Ga0255759_10001645_pt1 | contig 19999 bp, 20 predicted proteins | sample 101ome_20_FD_179959 | JGI IMG/M metagenome (GOLD analysis project Ga0255759, IMG submission 179959) | Coastal salt marsh microbial communities from the Groves Creek Marsh, Skidaway Island, Georgia - 101404AT metaG (version 2) | ecosystem: Environmental > Aquatic > Marine > Intertidal zone >...
ATTCATTATCGCAATATTCCGGTTCAGCAAACACTTGAAGATTGGAACGATTTCTGGTCTGAATATAAAAACGCTTGATCATCTTTGATCGCTAAAATTCAGGACAGGGCTATCCCTGTCCTGCACAAATTATAAAAGTCATCTGCCTCGGGATAACGGAAAATTATGTCCGTCTCCAAACAACCAGCAAAAACGCCGTCATCAGACTCTAAATTGGCGCGGCAACGCCAAAAATCAGATCTTTTTCAACAGGTGCTTCGTCTGCCAATTGTTATCTGGCAAAGTCTGTTTTTTATTGCCCCGTTGTTTTTCTTGGTGGCGATGTCGTTCTTTATCGTTCGCAACTATCGTATGACCGAAGCGTTTGAGATGAAGAACTGGCTCAAGATGATGAGCCGTGATTATTTCTGGGACAGCTATGGATTGACCATCGGGCTGGCCACATTAGCCACGCTGGTGGTGATGACGGTGGCTTTCCCAGCCGCCTATACGCTTGCATTTCGGGTGTCGGAAAACACTCGCCGATGGGCTATTTTTCTGCTGATCATTCCGTTTTTTACAAGCTATCTTGTCCGCATATTTTCTTGGTATGTGATTTTGGCAGAAAGCGGCGTGATCAACGCGATGCTCGGTTATATTGGGCTTGGCCCTTATATCATGTTGAACACCAAATTTGGCACCATCGTTGGCTATATGACGCTGACCCTGCCTCTGGTAATTATTTTGCAGACATTTTCGCTGGCGAATATAGACCGGCGGCTTGTCGAAGCGGCGTATAATCTTGGATGCCGGCCATGGCGCACGATTATCCGCGTGGTTCTACCCTTGGCTAAAACTGGGTTTATTATTGCCGCGGTATTTTGTTTCATTTTGTCATTTGGTGATTTTGTTAGCCCCTATTACCTTGGCGGCTCAAAACCGCCAACCTTGCCGATTCTGATTGTTGATACGGTCAAATCTGGTCAGCAATGGCCGCGCGCTGCAGTGGTTGCGGTGGTGATGATGGTCACCTTATTCATTGTCGCATTTGGCGGTATCGCCGCGGCCTATCGGCGGAGGAACGCATGAACAGCGATCGTGTGCTGAAATGGTTTTTATATGGCTATTTAGCGCTTGTTTTGGTTTTTATTTTTGCGCCGATTATTTTCAGTGTCATTTTTTCCTTTAATTCCGATCGGTTTCCGACCATCCCGTTGGGCAGTTTTACGCTCAAATGGTACAAAACTATCTGGCAGGACCCGGATGTATGGGAAGCGGCAAGAACTAGCCTGATTGTCTCATTTTCAGTTGCATCAATCGCCACGCTCCTTGGGTTTGCGACCGCCTATACAGATTACCGTTACCGGTTCAAACTAAAGCCGCTTTATCTGGCGTTGATCTTGTTGCCACCAACAATCCCGCTAATAATTTTGGCGCTGGCGATGCTGGCGTGGTTTGCCAAAATTGGCCTTGCTGGCAAGGTGATATCAATTATCGTTGCGCATAGTGTCCTGACCGCGCCTTTTGCCATGGCCATTATCCGGCTACGGCTAAGCCAGATGGATGCAAGCCTTGAGTCGGCGGCATGGAATCTAGGGGCAGATCAGTGGTGTGCGTTAAGACGGGTGATTGTTCCGTTTTGTCGGCCAGCGATTATTTCATCATTTTGCCTGACAGCCGCAGTATCATTCGATGAATTTGCAATTGCCTGGTTCATATCTGGGTTGAATAAAACCATCCCAGTGATCATTCTTGAAATTGTAACAGGCAATATAGATCCACAGGTGAATGCAATTGGCAGTTTTGTATTTCTAACTTCGATAACACTGGTTGTGATTGCACAGGTCGTTTTGATGACCAGAGATAAAAAAGAAAAGGTACATCATGGCTGATGCGTTGGTAGAATTTGACTCGGTGGTAAAGCGGTTCGGTGATTTCACCGCGGTGGAAACCATGAACTTTACCATTGATGAGGGTGAGTTCATTGCCATTATGGGGCCATCAGGGTGTGGCAAGACAACAACCTTGCGGATGCTTGCAGGGCTTGAAGCTCCATCTGAAGGTGAAATCCGTATGCAAGGCCGCGTGATGAATAATGTGCCGCCACATGAGCGTGATACCCCTATGGTGTGGCAGTCATTGGCTCTGTTTCCCTTCTTAAACGCACGTGAAAATGTTGAGTTTGGACTTGAAATGCGGGGTGTTGATGTCGCAACCCGCAAAAAGAAAGCGCTTGAATGGCTTGACCGTTTGGAAATTGGTGAATTTGCTGAGCGTGATATCAACAGCCTGTCAGGCGGGCAAAAACAACGTGTTGCGCTTGCGCGCTCGCTGGTGACTGAACCGAAAATACTGCTTCTTGATGAACCGCTATCGGCACTTGATGCCAATCTTGTTATTCGTATGCAGTCAATGTTAACCCGGCTTCAGCGCGAGTTGGGAATCACATTTGTTTATGTCACGCATTCTCAGTCTGAGGCCTTTGCTATGGCGGATCGGGTGGTGATCATGTCACGTGGTCATATTGCTCAGATTGGCATGCCAAAAGATATTTATCGTGCGCCTGAGAATAGATTTGTGGCTGAATTTGTTGGCCGCAATAACATTATAAGTGGCACCGTCACATCAACTAGTAGCAAGGTGGTAACGATTGATGGAAACCTTGGTCAGTTCGAGGTGGCTCTTGCGGGTGATCACCAGCCGATTGTTGGTGATGTGGCCAGTTTTGTGATTGCCGCTGATCTCGTCCACTTGTCAACGACCAAGCCAAAAGCCACCAATAATATTGAGTGTTCGCTGATTTCTGAGGAGTTCATTGGCTCGGTGGTAACGTTGTTTCTCGAAACCCCGGACGGCAGTGAATTCAAAGTACAAATTCAAGAACGTGAGCTGTCTGATATGGATTTGAAACATATGGGCAGGGTGTTTGTGAGTTGGGAGTCAGATCGGGCGCATTTTCTTGGTGCAGGATAAACATAGAGGAAAAGACATGATCAGTAATCCCATTCCGTGGCCAAACGGTGCGCGCTGTGCTTGCGTAATTTCTTTTGACATGGATGCAGACAGTCTCATTCATATTGCGCGTCCTGACGACTCTCATGACAGATTGTATCCGATAAGCATGGGACGATATGGTCCTCAAGTTGCAGTGCCGCGTATTTTGGATACATATCGCCGACTTGGTATCAAGCAGTCGTTTTTCATCCCGGGCTGGTGTATTGAAACCTACCCGGATGCGATTGAGGCAATTTTGGCTGGCGGGCATGAAATTGGTCATCATGGCTATTTGCATGAAGACCCGATTGACTCGCCAGATCAACGTCGCTGGTTTGAGAAAGCGCTTGAGGCACACCGCAAATATTGTGGTGGGAACCCAGCCGGCTATCGCGCACCAGTGTATAATATCAATCAAGAAGTGGTAGACCTATTGATTGAACATGGGTTTCGTTATGACTCATCAATGATGGCTGATGATATCCCGTATAGTTTGGAAACAGTGCATGGTAAATTATGGGAAATGCCGGTTCATTGGGGCACTGATGATTGGCCACCTTTCGCGCATTATGCCGAGATAGGCTACATGATGCCTGTGAAGGCACCATCAACAGGGCTGGCTTCATTCTGGGAAGAATTTGACGCGGCCTATGAGGCTGGTGGGTTTTTCATGCTGATCGTCCACCCTTTTCTAACTGGCCGGCTGGCCCGTTGGAGACAGGTTGAGGCGTGGCTAGAAGACACGTTGAATACAAAGGATGTTTGGTTTGCCAGACTTGATCAAATTGCTGATCATATGGACAATGTCGTGTCGTCGGGTGCTTATAAACCACGCTGTGAAAAATTGCCTTATTACACCGTACCGGTGGGGCAATAAAAATAAAGGGAAAGTGTCATGCTGACGGAAGTTGATAAACAGCTAATGAAGATTGCCTTTGATGAGGCGAAGTCTGGATTTGACTCTGGTGGCTGTCCTATTGGGTCGGTTCTTGCCCGCGGTGGAAGGGAGCTTTCCCGCGGTCACAACCAACGGGTTCAGCAGGGCGATCCGATTGCGCATGGCGAGATGGATGCGTTGCGCAAGGCTGGGCGGCAAAAAACCTATCGTGACACAGTGCTCTACACAACCTTGAGCCCATGTATGATGTGCAGTGGCACTATCGTTCAGTTTGGCATCCCCCGCGTTGTAATTGGTGAGAATAAGACCTTTGGTGGCAATGAGGCGTTTTTGCGTGAACATGGCGTTGAGGTGGTTATCGCTGATGATCCTGCTTGTATCGCGTTGATGGAGCGCTTCATCCGGGAGAAGCCAGACCTCTGGGCTGAAGACATCGCTGAGGAGTGAAACATGACGCCGTTTGTTTATGAGCCAGCTGTATATGACGGCACCAATGCTAGCCTGACAAGCGCTGTATCCTCTGATGGTTGGCCTGAAATAGGTAAGCGTTATCGCATTCCACCTCGCTGTGGTGTAGCTGTCAGGTTGCATGAGGGACAGTTTTTGTCTGTGGAAAACACCCATGGGACGCAGGTTTGTGATTTTTGGGCCTATTTGGCTGCAGATATGGGGCAGTTTCTCTCAATGTCGCATTGCCGAACTCGGTTGCAGTCGGTTTCGCCAAAAATTGGTGATGTCCTTGTCACGAACCTGCGGCAGCCACTTTTGGAAATCATAAACGATACATCTCCCGGTGTGCATGATACCGTGATGTCTTGTTGTGACTGGCCTCGATATCAGCTCCTGGGTTGCACCGATTATCATGATAATTGTGCGGATAATCTGCGTATGGCATTGGCGGCCATTGGCTTGTCGGCACCTTTAGTGCCTGACCCTTTCAACCTGTGGATGAATATTCCTATCACACAGGATGGTGCTACTTCTTTCCAGTCAACCGTATCATCAGCCGGTGACAGATTTGATATGCGGGCACTGGCAGATTGTATTGCGGTCATGTCGGCTTGCCCGCAAGATAAAAACCCGATTAATGGTGAAGATGCAATGCCCTCTGAGCTTCACTTCAGTGTCGGGACGTAACTGAGAGTTGCAGGGTTCCCCAGAAATAAGCCGCAGCAAGATCCAAATCAAAAAAAGGGCTTTGATACTCAATGCTGCCGAGCGTGTTTTTGCACGTCATGGCTTTGCTGGCTCTCGTTTGATAGAGATTTCAAAGGAGGCTGGGCTTCCAAAATCTAACATTCTTTATTATTTCAAAAGTAAAGAGGATATATACAGTTCCTTGTGCCAAGACATTTTAGAGAATTGGCTGGGAGCGATTGGTGATATCTCTGAAAATAGTGAGCCAAGTGATGCGCTGAAGAAATACATTGTGGCAAAAATGGAGCTTTCAAAGAAGCGGCCTTTCGCCTCAAAAGTGTTTGCTATGGAAATAATTTCTGGTGCACCAGTTATCGGAGATTATTTGGCTACTGAGCTGAGGTCATGGGTTGACAATCAGGCCAAGATCTTCAGAGCTTGGCAGGAACGTGGTCAAATTATAGATGTCTCACCATATCATGTTTTCTTTGTGATTTGGGCAGTCACTCAAACATATGCTGACTTTGAAACCCAAATTAAACTTGTTCTTGGGGATGGGCATTTAGGCTCTCGCGAATATGATAGGGCGGTAAAAGCTGTAACTGAGATAATTTTAAATGGGCTTACCCCGCGTAAATGAAAAGTTGACCAAATGGTCAATTTTGCGTTAGCATTCTCAAATTCTCTTTACGTTCAAGGTTTATAAATGTCTTCCTCGGGTCATATTGTACTTACATCTCATTCGAGACCAGGCTCTAATCATTTTTCACCCATTCATTGGGGAGCTGAAGACGCACGTGTCAGAGGTCCAATTATAGCGAGTGTATCTAATCCGTCGCATCGTAATGTTATTGGCACACACTCAGGTAGTTACTCAGTTTATAGAGCTATTTCTGTTGCAGCAGGTCATCTCGACCCCTCTCATGTGCCGGATTTAACTAATACATCACCAGTGGCTGAAATTGGACCTCATAAGCAATGGTTTGATGCAAAAAAAATTGTCTCCTTCGATCCATGGGGTCACTTAGTGGTTGATGAATTTCAGGATCATCTCAAAGAAGGTTTTGACATCCGTCCAACCATTGCAATTACGCAAGCTAGGTTAAAGTTGATGGAAATGAAGGAGGCCATTGCGCAAGGTCGGCTAGAGCCAGACGGTGGTGTTTTGCTTGAAAACGGTGATGTGAATGTCACAAAAATTGCCATAGACCCGGTCTGGCATATCCCTGGATTAGCAGAGCGTTTTGGGGTAGATGAGCACGCGTTTCGTAGGGCTATTTTTGAACAAATGGGGGGTATGTACCCTGAACTTGTTACGCGTTCTGATTTAGAGGTCTTTCTGCCACCAATAGGAGGCATAACCGCCTATGTTTTTGGTAATCCAGATAACTTAAGCAACCCAAAAGTGAAGCTAGCATGTAGGGTTCATGACGAATGTAATGGTTCTGATGTGTTTGGTTCGGACATTTGCACATGCCGACCTTATTTAACTCACGGGATTGAGATCTGCATAGAAATGGCACAGCAAGGCGGCAATGGTCTTGTAGTTTACAACAGAAAAGAAGGGCGCGCGCTTGGCGAAGTGACTAAGTTCCTAGTTTATAACGCGCGCAAACGTCAAAAAGGTGGAGATTCAGCCGCTAAATATTTTGAGCGAACTGAGTGCGTTGCCGGAGTCCAGGATGCGAGGTTTCAAGAATTAATGCCGGACATTTTTCATTGGCTAGGCGTAACTCGGATAGACCGCTTCGCTTCTATGAGTGATATGAAACATGACTCTATAGTGAGCCAGGGTATTCAGATCAAAGAACGCATCGATATTCCAGATGAGCTAATACCAGAAGACGCTCACGTGGAAATGGAAGCAAAAAAAGCTGCTGGGTATTTCACAAGCAAAACACCAAAATCTGAAGAAAATCTTGACTCAGTTGTTGGGCGGAAAATTAAAGAATGAAGTCGAATGACGTCAACGTAATAGAAACACTGCTTACTCCAGAGGCTGTCCGACAACGTTGCTCTCAAGTTTTTGAGGCGGCTGAAGCAAACGGGTCAAAATATTTCCACATACACGATGAAAATTTTGACGCTGCTGTAGACCTCGTGGAACGTGAAATAATCGCAAATTACCCCAATGGTAAAGTGCCATTTCACAGCAGGTGGCGGCATTTTGAATTTGATAATCAAAATTTTTGGAAGAAAGCTGCATTAAAGCTCACAAAAAAGTCAAAAAATGAAATTGCTCGCAGCCAGATAGATCTGGCCGTAATTTCTGTTCTTCTTGATGCAGGTGCCGGCACTAGCTGGCGTTACAAAGATCTACAAACTGGGCTTAAGTTTAGTCGATCTGAAGGTTTGGCTATTGCAAGCCTGCGTCTTTTTGAGAGTGGTGTGCTCAGTCAAAGTGGTTTAGATGACCCTCTAAGGGTGGATGCAGCCGCACTTCAAGCTTTGACTCCAGAAATATTAGCGATAGAGTTTCAAGTTAGCCCAAGTAATCAGCTACTCGGTCTGGAGGATCGAGCAATGTTGTTAAACCGCCTGGGGGAATCTCTCGTTAAGCAGAGACATATATTTGAGGCTGATGGTGCTTTTCGACCAGGTAATCTCTTTGATTATTTATCGCGAAGTCAGCCCACGGGTGTTTTGGAAGCGCGTGATATACTCATTGCAATCCTTGAGGGCATGGGTGAAATTTGGCCAGATGGTAGCTGGATTGAAAACATCCCGATTGGAGACGCGGGCTATCACGAGGCTGTAAAAAGATCTGACATTACAGATGGAGTTGTGCCTTTCCATAAACTCTCCCAATGGATGTCATATTCATTAATAGAACCCCTTCAAGAAGCTGGTCTCAAGCTCAAAAACCTTGATGCGTTGACTGGTCTCGCTGAATATCGTAACGGCGGATTATTCATAGATACTAAGACAATTTCTTTGCGGGACAAAACCCAATTGGAAGTTGTTCATGATCCGAAAAGTCCATTGATAGTCGAGTGGCGAGCATTGACTGTTGTCTTTTTGGACAAGTTAGCTGAGAGAATTAGACGCCGTACAAACACTAATTCAGAGAGCATGCCTCTAGCGAGTATCCTGCAGGGTGGGACTTGGTCAGCTGGTCGACAGATTGCCCAGCAGCTTCGTGTTAATGGAAGTCCACCGCTGCTATTAAATAGTCGAGGCACGATTTTTTGATAATCTTGCAACTTACAATTTGGGGAACAAAATATGGCTCATAAAAACACAACAGTTGTTGGCCATCCGCTGGTGCAACATAAACTGTCAATTATGCGTGATATATCCACACCAACTGCAAAGTTTAGGCAGCTATTGCGTGAAATCAGCCTGCTTCTAGCCTATGAAGTATGCAGTGATTTGGAAACAGAGCAAGTTGATATTAAAACCCCACTAGAAACTGCAAAAATGCCAAAACTTGAGGGAAAAAAACTATGCTTTATATCTATCCTGCGGGCAGGGAATGGTCTTCTAGATGGGATGCTTGATCTTGTGCCATCAGCCCGAGTTGGACACGTCGGTTTATATCGTGACCCAAAAACATTGATACCTATTGAATATTATTTGAAATTGCCTGACCAGCTTGAAGAACGTTTGAGCATAGTAGTCGATCCGATGCTTGCTACAGGAAACTCTGCGGCAGCGGCTGTGCAACGCATAAAGGATGCTGGTGCTAAACGCATAAAATTTGTTTGTTTGCTTGCTGCGCCTGAGGGTCTGGAAGCCTTTTCTGAGCAACATCCTGATGTGCCTATAATTACTGCTGCTGTTGATCGGGAACTGAACGATCACGCCTATATTTTGCCAGGCCTTGGTGATGCAGGCGACCGCATGTACGGCACGAAATAATTAGATGCCGCCCTGAGGGCAAATATTAAAAACAAATGCCGCAGACAGTCGCTTCATTTCATGGATTTTTTTGGGGCAACAAGCTACTGTTCCTTTCAAACTCTTTGGAGAGATAATCATGGAATGTTGTGGCCCAGGTTACGCAAGCCCGCAAGATGCCATTTTGGCGCCTCGTGAAAAGCTACTCTACACGATCGCGATTTATACTGGCACCGGTATCCAAAAGCCTGATTATCTTGCCACGATTGATGCAGATCCAGAAAGTCCGACCTACTCAAAAGTTATTCACCGGCTAAATATGCCAGGAATTGGCGATGAGTTGCATCATATGGGTTGGAACGCCTGCTCATCATGCCACGATGATGCTAGCATGTCGCGCAAATATCTGATTTTGCCGGGGGTCCGATCAAATAATCTGCACATTGTCGATACCGCCACCGACCCGCGTGCTCCCAAGCTGCATAAGGTGATTGATGGGAATGATATCAAGGCCAAGGCAGACCTGTCAGGTCCGCACACGGTGCATTGTCTGGGTAACGAAATTATAATTTCGTTCCTAGGAAATGCGCGTGGTGAAGCGCCGGGTGGCTATCTTCATATGAATAAGGATTTTGAAATTATTGGCCGCTGGGAAAATTCAATGGGCCAGATCAAGTTTGGCTATGATTTTTGGTATCAGCCGCGCCACAATGTGATGGTCTCATCAGAGTGGGCGGCTCCGAATACATTTATGCCAGGATTTGACCTTGAGGAGGTTGGTCATCTCAAATATGGGCGTGAATTGCACTTCTGGGATTTTGAAAAGCGGCAGCCAATTGAGTCTATTTATCTTGGTGAGGATGGGCTTATACCTCTGGAAGTGAAATTCCATCACGATCCAAATAGCACGCATGGTTTTTGTGGCGCTGCACTCAGCACTAACGTGATCCACTGGTGGCGTAATGATGCTGGCAAGTGGCAATGGGAAAAGATTATCGATGTGGAAAATCAACCTCACCCAGACTGGCCGATCCCAGTCCCTGGGGTGATGTCGGCTATTTTGGTATCGATGGATGATAAATATCTCTACCTGAATAACTGGCTGCATGGCGATATGCGGCAATATGACATTTCTGACCCACATAATCCAAAAATGACTGGGCAGGTCTGGATGGGGGGTCTGCTTGGCAAAGCCCCAATGGTCAATGGTGTAGAAATGGCAGGCGGACCGCAAATGTTTCAGCTCAGTCTTGATGGTAAGCGGCTGTACGTTACTACGTCGCTTTTCAGCACCTGGGATAATCAATTTTACCCAGAGATTAGACAAAAAGGAGGGGTTATGGTGATGATTGACTGCGATCCAATTAATGGTGGCATGTCAATCAACCCAGACTTTATGGTGAACTTTGGTAATGAACCAAACGGGCCGTCGCGCTGTCATGAGATGCGCTACCCAGGTGGTGATTGCACAAGCGATATCTGGCTGTGACGCGCATTACTCTCGCTAACCGTGATCAGGCTGTGTATGAGGTCAAGGGCCGCAAACCCCTTTTGGATGAATTACGTGACCAGGGTGTTGATCTGCCCTATGGCTGCCGTTATGGCGGTTGCATTACTTGTGCTGCTAAATTGATTTCAGGTGAGGTAGATCAGCGTGCGCAGGTGGCGCTTAACAATCGGCAGATTAAGGATGGTTATATTGTGTTGTGTGTGGCGCGGGCAAAAACTGACTGTCTTCTTGAAATTGGTGTGGAAAGCCATGACAAGCTTTATCGCAACCCGTTTCTTGACCCACTGGCACCGCATGAGCTGAAAGCTGACATTGCGACAATCAAGGAAAGTGGCGAATGACTGGTATAAATCATGATGAACCCTATAGCGATGATTATCTGCAGGATATCCTGGCTTCTGTTAAAACCATTGCTATGGTTGGGGCCAGCCCGGACAAGACCAAGTTCAGCTATGGTGTGTTAAGGGTGCTGCACGAAACAGGGTACGATATGATTCCTGTAAACCCAAGGCCGGGGCTTGCTGAGATCAGAGGTCTTAAAGTCTTTCCAACGCTGGCGGCTATCGACCGGCCGGTTGATATGGTCGAGGTTTTTCGTCGTTCTGAAGATTTATATGAAGTCGCCCAGGAGGCTATTGCGATTGGTGCGAAAGTGTTGTGGGGCCAAATTGGTGTTGTTGATCAACAGGCAGCCCGGCTGGCAGAACGCGCCGGGTTGCGTGTAGTAATGAACCGATGCCCAAAGATTGAGTTGTTCCGGCCGTTTTGGAAGCCACGCCTTGACTTAAAAATATAATTACATCCATTTATTTCTGCAGAGGAGCGCCTGTAAAGCCATGCCACAAAAGATTACCAAAACCGCTTCATCACTTGTTAAAGATGCCCTAGCTGAGGTTCCTGCAGTTAGTGTCCACGAGGCATTATCGTTGGCAGAAAGTGACACACATGTCTTTGTTGATTTGCGTGATGGGGTCGAGCAGGCACGCGGCATGATCCCGGGGGCGGTGGCGTCGTCGCGCGGCTTGATGGAATTTCATATTGACCCAGACAGTCCAGCGCATAATCCTGCCTTTAATCAGGATAAGACATATGTATTCTATTGCGCGTCAGGTGGTCGGTCGGCCTTGGCCGCCAAGGTTGCTATGGATATGGGCCTTTCGCCGGTTGTTAATCTTACTGGCGGCATTGCCGCTTGGACTGCGGCTGGTGGTGCGGTTGAATAGACGATTAGGCCTGATATGAAACCATCTTCAATTGCAACAGCTATTGATATTTTAAAGCAGCGGTTTGGTGATCAGCTATCCACGGCAATGTCGGTTCGCCAGCATCACAGCCACACAACAACGCAAATCAAAAGCCAGCTTCCAGATGCTGTGTTATTCGTTAAGAGCACAGATGATGTGGCCGCGGCGGTGATGATTTGCCGCGACCATCAATGCCCTATCATTCCTTTTGGTGTGGGCTCATCACTTGAAGGCCATGTCAACGCGCCAAATGGTGGAATATCGATTGATATGAATGCGATGGACCGGGTGCTAGCAGTTCATGAGGCTGATCTTGATGCAGTTGTTCAGCCCGGGGTCACGCGTGAGTCACTGAACAATTATTTGCGCGATACTGGGTTATTTTTTCCGATTGATCCGGGGGCGAATGCCAGTCTTGGCGGGATGGCGGCAACACGGGCTTCAGGTACTAATGCGGTTCGCTATGGCACAATGAAGGATAATATTCTTGCGCTAGAGGCGGTGATGGCTGACGGGAGAGTGATACGTACGGGTACCCGGGCCAAAAAATCGTCTGCTGGGTATGATTTAACGCGGCTGTTAATTGGGTCAGAAGGGACGTTAGGGCTGATCACTGAACTGACCTTGAAATTGCATGGAATCCCCGAGGCTATTGCTGGTGGTATTTGTTCCTTTCCCAGCATTGAAGCGGCGTGTAATACGGTGATTAACACCATCCAATATGGTGTTCCGGTAGCACGCATTGAACTGCTTGACGCGGCACAGGTACGCGCCTGCAATCTCTATTCAGGGCTAGATCTGCCTGAAGACACCTTGTTGCTTTTGGAATTTCATGGCACCGAACGCGGCGTACGCGAACATTCAGAAATGTTTGGCGAAATTGCAGCTGATTACACCTCTCATGCATTCAAATGGACCACTGATCAAGAGGAGCGAGCAAAATTGTGGAAAGCCAGGCATGACGCATATTGGGCGGCGTTGGCGCTGGTGCCTGGTGGAGTTGGTATGTCTACTGATGTATGTGTTCCTATCTCACGTCTGGCAGAATGTGTTGAAGAAACCCGCCGTGATATCGAGGCGAGTGGCATCATTGCGCCAATTGTTGGTCATGTCGGCGATGGCAATTTCCATACTTTGCCACTGGCTCTATCAGATGATACTGCGGCATGGACACGCATCAAGGCGTTTGCCGAGCGGCTGTCTGAACGCGCCATTGCAATGGGCGGAACCTGTACAGGCGAGCACGGCATTGGTCAGGGCAAGGCCGGATATCTCAGACAGGAATTAGGCCCGGCGGTGGATGTGATGATGGCGGTAAAGCAAGCCCTTGACCCGCATGATATTCTAAACCCCGGCAAATTATTCAGTAAATGACCTGCCTATAAATCGGCAAAGGCAGCCTTAAATGACGTCATCAATCACTGCAACCTGGTAACGACAGCTTGTCTGCAACGCCATGTGTTGCAAGCGAGGCGGCGATAAACCCATCTTGTATCGCGGTGGCAATCAGATCATTTAAAAACTGCAGAACGGCCGGATCCGTTTTTTTGATGCCAACGGCCTGTTTGATGGCGGTAAAGCGGGGCGCGATCATACGGTGCCGATCGGTGTCTAATTCCATTTGTAATCTGGGTTTCAGGCTAGCCAGAACATCGACCTCACCACGCAAAAACAAATCGTGTGAATGTTGGATCGAATCCGCGGCAATCAAGCTGGCGTGGCGCAGATTATCCTTTAGCCACAAATCATATGCACTGCGATCAAAAGCGGCGATGCTGACGTCCTTTTGATCAATATCGGCATTGCTGGTAAGGGTCGAGTCAGCGCGCACCAGAAAATGCGCATCGATCAATACATAAGGCTGGCTGAAATCAATCAGCCGCGCCCGATCAGGTTCATGCGCGATATTGCCAATATCCCAAACATCATCTGCCGCCGCATCGGCCAACTGGCCAGGTGTTTCAAAGGCAACAAATTCACACGGCACGTCAAGTGCCGCAGCAATATGGCGTGCTAGATCAGGTGATACACCGGCTGGTGTGCCGTCGGAGTTTTGGCCTGATACCAATAAAAAATTGCTGAGGTTTAGACCAGCGCGCAAGGTCCCAGTTGGGGCAAGTGCATCACGGAGGCGCTGGCTACTCAAGGCCAAGAACCTTTTTCTTGGCTTTGGCCCAGCTTAACAATGTAATGTCAAATGTCAGTGCCATTAACGTCACAAAAAGCCCAGATATAACATTTTTGCCAAGATCAGAAGCATGTTGACATTATTGTAATTCGTTACCAAAGTTTTTGGTACCGTAAAATACGGCCGGACTGATAATAAACAAAGCAAACGTCATTTAGAGCGAAATTGGTTTTACTAGGGCCGTTAATTTTGCCCTTGCGCCATAGAGAATTTTCAAAATATTTAAGGCCGAAAGAAATTTCTTCCCACGGCAATAATTACAATAGACATAGTTTGATCTAGTCGGATCTGTGTTTTCAGATTACGAACTTTGCCTTAAGCCGCCTGACCTTGCCAGTCTGAAATGGTTGTTATGTCGGTTTTTGGCACATTCAGGTCCAATCAGACCTTTTCTTCTTTAGCGTTTGGCGTCACTGTTTTCGAAGAAGGGTAGAATCTATGCGGTTTTCTGGGTTTAAAATCATCAGCGAAGCGCTCAGCGGCCATAAAGGGTGGGATGCCACTTGGCGTGACGCCACGCCGAAGTCGCATTATGACTACATTATCATTGGTGGTGGCGGTCATGGGCTGGCCACAGCTTATTATCTGGCGCGGCGTTATGGCAAAGTGAACATTGCGGTCGTTGAAAAGGGCTGGCTTGGCGGCGGCAATGTTGGCCGTAACACTACGATTATCCGGTCCAACTATTTGTTGGACGGCAATGAGCCATTTTACGAATTATCGTTACAGCTCTGGGAAGGCCTGGAGCAGGATTTAAATTATAATGCAATGGTCAGCCAGCGCGGTATCTTGAACCTGTTTCATACTGACGCCCAGCGTGATGCCTATATTCGCCGCGGCAATGCCATGCTTTTGAACGGCGCGGATGCCGATCTTCTCACAACAGATCAAATCAAAAACCGCTACCCGTTTTTGAACACCGAAGATGCTCGCTTTCCAATTAAGGGTGGCCTAGCCCAGCATCGCGGTGGCACGGTGCGCCATGATGCGGTGGCTTGGGGATATGCAAGGGCGGCGAGCCGTCTTGGTGTTGATATTATACAGAACTGTCAAGTCACCGGTCTTGATATTAAGAACAATAAATGTGTCGGCGTAACAACCACCCGAGGTCCAATTAAGGGCGGCAAAATAGCATGTTGTGTTGCCGGGTCGTCTAGCCGGGTGATGGCGATGGCAGGCATGCGCCTACCAATTGAAAGCCATGTGTTGCAGGCATTCGTTTCAGAAGGATTAAAGCCGTTGATTCCTGGCGTCATCACTTTTGGTGCGGGGCATTTTTACTGTAGCCAGTCGGACAAAGGCGGTCTGGTATTTGGCGGTGATATTGATGGTTATAATTCCTATGCACAACGGGGCAATTTGCCGATTGTCGAAGATGTCTGCGAAGGCGGCATGGCGATTTTGCCGAATCTTGGACGGCTGCGCTTGTTGCGCATGTGGGGTGGGATCATGGACATGTCGATGGACGGGTCGCCGATCATTGACAAAACACCAATTGAAAATCTCTATTTTAACGGGGGATGGTGTTATGGCGGCTTTAAGGCAACGCCCGCATCAGGCCTGTGTTACGCGCATCTTTTGGCCACTGACACACCACATGAAACAGCCACGGCCTATCGATTTGACCGTTTTGAAAGAGGCTTGATGATCGATGAAAAAGGTCAAGGCAACCAGCCAAATCTGCATTAAAGAAGGGCGATGACATGATTATTAACCACCCCCTTTTAGGGCCAAGAGATGCCGCTGAATTTACTTATCTTGGTGATGCTGGCCTGATCGACCGGCCTGATGGCATGGCTGAAAATGCTCTGCCAGCCTTTATTGATTATGGTTATCTGCGGGATAATGTCGCCGGAAACCATCGCGAATTATGGTTCCATGAACAGGGTGACAGATCATGGCTTGTAGTTACCAGACACACAGTAACACACGAGATTATTAACGTTGAGCTTGCTTCTGACGTGGCGCGCAAAAGAGGGCGTTCAAAATGACCCAGGCACGCAGATTAACCGGCGGTTTGATTGAACGGCAACGGCCGCTGAATTTTGAATTTGATGGTAAAAGCTTTACTGGCTATCCGGGGGATACGCTGGCCTCTGCCCTATTGGCAAATGGTGTCCAGCTTATGGGGCGATCATTTAAATATCACCGTCCGCGCGGGCCTTTTACGTCTGGTTCAGAAGAGCCAAATGCCATTGTCGAATTGCGTGAAGGTGCGCGCAAAGAGCCGAACACCCGCGCCACTACGATTGAGCTTTATGATGATCTGATTGCCAAATCACAAAATAGATGGCCTTCGCTTGGCTTTGACATGATGGCGGTCAATGACTTGTGTTCAAATTTTCTCACAGCCGGGTTTTATTACAAGACATTCATGTGGCCAGCGGCGTTTTGGGAAAAATTATATGAACCAATTATCCGCTATGCCGCTGGGTTGGGATCAGCAAGCCTAGAGGCTGACCCGGATTGTTATGACAAAGGGTTTTTGCATTGCGATCTGTTGGTCATTGGTGGCGGGCCAGCTGGTTTGGTTGCGGCGCTGGTGGCAGGCCGGTCGGGTCTGGATGTCATTTTGGCGGATGAGGACTTTCTTATTGGCGGCCGGCTCAATCATGAAAGTTTTAGCATTGATGATCAGGCCGGGTCAGCCTTTGCTGCATCAACATATGAAGAATTGACCGGCCTGCCCAATGTAAGGATTATGACAAGAACCACTGTCATTGGGGCGTTCGATCATGGTATTTATGGCATGGTTGAACGTGTGGCTGATCATCTGAAAGTGCCGGCTGATGGCCAGCCGCGCCAACGGTTATGGCGGGTGTATAGCCAGTCTGCATTATTATGTGCGGGGGCGACGGAACGTTCGATTGCCTTTGAAAATAACGATCGGCCAGGAATTATGCTGGCTGGGGCTATGCGGGCCTATGCCAATCGCTGGGCAACAGCTGTTGGTGATCGTATTGCCATTTTTGCCAATAATGATGACGCGCACCGCACAGCGCATGATCTACACCAACTTGGCGTTGAAATTGCCGCGGTGATTGACATCCGGCAAGAGGCTCCGGCGAGTGACAGTTTTGAGGTCTTGACGGCATCTGAAGTGGTGAATACACATGGCCGGCTGGGTCTTAATTCGATTGACGTGAAAACCCCGCAAGGCCTGCGCCAAATTCAGGCTAGCGGGCTTGGGGTGTCAGGCGGCTGGAACCCGAATATTCATCTCACCTGCCATCAACGTGGGCGCCCAGAATGGGATGCCGGTCTGTCTGCATTTGTGCCATCGTCTGATTTGCCAAAAGCGCTTTTTGTTGCTGGTGCGGCCAATGGCCAGATGACAACCGCCGCCGCGATACAGGATGCGGTGAAAATAGCGACGAAGATTGCCAGTGATTTTGGCCGCAAGGCAAAATCACTGGCGGTGCCAAAAACATCAGATGAGTCGGCATCGCTCACGCCATTCTGGTATGTGACAGGGACCGAGCGTGGTTGGGTTGACCAACAAAATGATGTGACGGTCAAAGATATCAAATTGGCGCATCAGGAAAATTTCCGTTCGGTTGAACATCTTAAACGCTATACCACTTTGGGTATGGCCACCGATCAGGGCAAAACATCTAATGTTTTGGGTCTGGCAATTATGGCGCATACCGCTGGTCAGTCTATCCCTGATACTGGCACGACAATTTACCGGCCACCCTATAGCCCGACAGCTATCGGGGTATTTGCTGGGCGGTCGCGCGATATGGATTTTCGGCCAATACGCAAGACGCCGAGCCATAAATGGGCAGAAGAACAAGGCGCGGTGTTTGTCGAGGTGGGCATGTGGTATCGGGCACAATGGTTTCCGCGGGATGGAGAAACGCATTGGCGGCAGTCGGTTGATCGTGAAGTTGCAACAACCCGCGCGTCGGTCGGTGTCTGTGATGTCACAACGCTTGGCAAAATTGACGTGCAGGGCAGCGATGCCGCGGCCTTTTTGAATAAAATTTACTGCAATGGTTTTACCAAGCTGGATGTTGGTAAAACCCGCTATGGCCTGATGTTGCGTGAAGATGGAATTGCCATGGATGACGGTACTGCGGCGCGGCTGGCCGAAGACCATTTCGTTGTCACAACAACAACGGCAAATGCGGTTGGCGTGTATCGCCATATGGAATTTGCCCGGCAGGTTTTATGGCCTGACATGGATGTGCAACTGATTTCGACAACCGAATCATGGGCGCAATACGCGGTAGCTGGGCCGAATGCGCGTAATTTATTGCGTAAAATTGTTGATGCTGAATTCGATATCTCGAATGAGGCCTTTCCATTTATGGCCTGTGGGGCCATTACTGTTTGCGACGGTCTGCGTGCGCGGTTGTTCCGCATCTCTTTCTCGGGTGAGTTGGCCTATGAAATTGCCGTGCCGACCCGCTATGGTGACGCCATGATCAGGGCCCTAATCGAGGCGGGCGAAGAATTCGGCGGATGCGCTTATGGCACCGAGGCGCTTGGTGTGATGCGTATCGAAAAGGGCCACGCGACGGGTAATGAATTAAATGGCACCACCACAGCGTTGAATCTGGGTATGGGCCATATGGTATCAACGCAGAAAGATTCAATTGGTTCGGTATTGTCACGCCGTGATGGTTTGACTGGGGATGACGCGCTAAAGCTTGTTGGGTTCAAGCCTTGCCGGACGAGTGATCCGGTGCCTGCTGGGTCACATTTGATGACCAAGGGTAGCCCGATTGATGCCAAGCATGATCAAGGCTATGTGACATCGACATGCTATTCGCCGACACTTGGCCACCATATCGCCATAGGGTTTTTGAAATCTGGAAACCAACGCCTTGGAGAAATTGTCCGGCTTGTTAGCCCTCTGACCAATATCGAACATGATGTCGAAGTGGTTTCATCCCATTTTGTCGATCCAGATGGAGATAAACTACGTGCCTAAATTACATGCTTTATCACCTCTTGGTTATGCCACACCCCACAAAGACACGGTTGGTGCCTATGCCATCAGCGAAGTTACCGACCGGGCAATGGCATCGGTCACTGCCCGCAAAGATTGTGGCGCGGCCGTAAAGACAATTTTGACAAAGATTTTAAAACAGCCAGCACCAGAGGTTGGTGGCTATTGTTCTGGCGAGGTTGAAGCCTTCTGGACCGGACAGTCACAATGGATGCTGGCTGCGGCCTTTGACGAACATGAAGACATTGTTGCCAGTTTTACTGGCATTTTCAAAAGAAAGGCATCGCTCACTGAACAAACTGATGGCTGGTGCCGCTTTTCAATAAACGGGCCAGATATTGACCGACTATGTTCGCTCTTGTGCAACATAGATATGCGCGGTTTGACAGCGGGCAAGGCCAGCCGTACGTCAATTGAGCATATTGGCTGTTTTGTGCTTCGTAGTGCTGATGACAACATGCAAATCATTGGGCCACGATCAAGTGCCGGCTCCCTGCACCATTCCATTTGTGCGGCAGCCAAATCGGCACCATTTTAGCCTGACGCCTCATCTGTCCAGGGAGATGGCAGGGAGATATTGCCCTCTGCATAGTATAGGTTAATCTGCAATGAATAACGTTCAGCTCAAACGGAGTGACCAATGTGTGGAATTGTAGGGCTTTTTTTAAAAGATAAGTCGCTCGAGGTTGATTTAGGCCGCATGCTGTCTGATATGCTTGTCACCATGACCGATCGGGGGCCGGATAGTGCCGGCATTGCGGTATATAACGCACATCAGGCTGGCCAAGCGAAAATCACTGTGCAAGCGAATAACCCGCAGGCGGATTTTGATGGGCTGGATAAAAAGCTGGGGGCGGCGATTGGGGCCAGCGTCAAAATGGATGTCCGGGACACCCACGCGGTATTGACCATGCCACAAGTGAGCCTTGATGTGGCGATGGCAGAACTACGTCAATTAGAGCCGGTGATTCGGATCATGGGCCGCGGCGAATCGATTGAAATTTACAAAGAAGTCGGGCTGCCAGAAACCGTTGTCAGCCGCTTTGATATTGCAAAGATGACCGGCACACATGGCATTGGTCATACCCGCATGGCCACCGAATCGGCGGTGACAACCATGGGTGCGCACCCGTTTAATACGGGAAGCGACCAATGTTTGGTACATAACGGGTCATTGTCGAATCATAATTCATTGCGGCGGAAATTGCGCCGGGAAAATATCCGAATTGAGACGGAAAATGACACCGAAGTG
>Ga0255759_10001648_pt1 | contig 19975 bp, 18 predicted proteins | sample 101ome_20_FD_179959 | JGI IMG/M metagenome (GOLD analysis project Ga0255759, IMG submission 179959) | Coastal salt marsh microbial communities from the Groves Creek Marsh, Skidaway Island, Georgia - 101404AT metaG (version 2) | ecosystem: Environmental > Aquatic > Marine > Intertidal zone >...
CAGATTTCGTTGCATACGACAGCTTGACTGAAGCTGCGGTTCTTGAATGGGTCTGGGCGGGTGTTGTTCGTGCTGACATTGAGCAAGCGATTGCTGACAAGATCAATGCGGAACTTAACCCTACGTCAACAGATGGCGTTCCTTGGTAATTTAAACAGCTAATAGTGGAGACACGAAGATGGCGATTAAAGTAAACAATACTACGGTTATTAATGACAGTAGAGCCTTAACAAACATTACAAGCGTGGATAGTGCCACAGTAACTGCGCTTGGTAATGCTGGTGTTGGTGGCGGTGCTACAAGTCTAATTACTAACTGGACTAACGTACCAAACTCACAAACTTGGAGCCTTACGCTAAGTGCCTCTTATGATATTATTAAAATCTTTCTTCATAGAGTTGGTGTGGATAACCAACAAGGTTTTGTCGATTTGCAAGCAAGGTTTCAGTACTCTGGTGGCACTGAAACAGGTTATGATTATGCTTATCACAGAGACACTGGTAGCAGCGGTGCTACAGTAACGGAAGATCGTCTTCACATTGGAACATCCAGTGGATCAGGTTCCTCTTATCCTACAAGATTTACTGGTGAAATTGAAATAAAATTTCACGGTGATGGTAGTAGACTTACACAATATCGTGTAGCTGGAGTTGATACGTACAACTACAACGGTAACGTAAATTATGGTCACGTTAGACAGGGCGTTTTGCATAACCATTTATCGTCTAACGCTCACACAGCCTTGTATTTTTTTAATAACTACAACGTAAATTACACTACTGGCCAGTACCTTATGATGGGAGTAACCTTATAATGCCTGTTACATATATCGACGGTGTTGAGACAGAAATTACACAAGAACAATATGATGAAATGGTTGCGACTACTTCACCACCAGCACATGTGGCTCGTCAAAAACGTAATGCTCTCCTAGCAGAAACCGACTGGTGGGCTGTAGCTGACCGCACAATGACCCAAGCTGAGATAGACTATCGTCAGGCTTTGCGTGATGTACCAGCACAAGCAGGGTTTCCTGAGAACGTAACGTGGCCCACTAAACCTTAATAGGATGTAACAAATGAGCAGAGCAAGAGACTTAGCTAACAGTGCTGACAACGACATCTCAGGCACACTTACCGTAGATGACATCACACTCTCTGGTAACATCACTGTTGGTGGTACTGTTGATGGGCGTGACCTTGCTACAGATGGTGCAAAGCTAGACGGTGTAGAGGCTGGTGCAGATGTAACAGACGTTACAAACGTGACAGCAGCAGGTGCCTTGATGGAGAGTGCTGTCACTAACCTTGCTCAAGTTAAAGCATTTGATAGTTCTGACTACGCTACTGCAGCACAGGGTGCTACTGCTGATGCTGCTCTACCTAAGTCTGGCGGTACAATGACAGGCTCTGTAGCGTTTGCAGCAGGTCAAACCTTTGATGGTAGAGACTTGAGTGCTGACGGTTCTAAGCTAGACGGTATTGAGAGTGGTGCTACAGGTGACCAGAGTGCTGCTGAGATAAAGACAGCGTATGAGAGCAACAGCAATACCAATGCGTATACTGATGCTGAGAAGACTAAGCTGTCAGGTATTGAAACAGGTGCTACAGCGGATCAAACTAAAGCTGACATAGATGCGCTAAACATTGATGCTGACACATTAGATGGGCAACACGGTTCGTATTACACAGGCTATGCCGATACTGCTGTAGCTAACTTAGTAGACTCTGCCCCCGGTACACTTGACACGTTAAATGAATTAGCTGCTGCTCTAGGTGATGACCCTAACTTCAGCACTACAGTTACAAATAACATTGCAACTAAGTTGCCACTAGCGGGTGGCACTATGACAGGTGCGATTACGTTTGCGTCAGGTCAGACGTTTGATGGTCGTGATGTTTCAGCAGACGGTGCAAAGCTAGACGGTATTGAAAGCGGTGCCACAGCGGATCAGACTGCTAGTGAAATCCTTACCGCTATCAAGACTGTAGACGGCTCTGGGTCAGGCTTAAATGCTGATCAAGTAGATGGTGTGGATGCTAGTAGCTTCTTGCGTAGTGACGTAGAAGCTACAGGTGTCGGTATTAACCTTAACGGCGGTACTTTACAACAAAGTAATGATGCTACACTTTATGTAACAGCATCGGGTAACTATGACTGGGGTATTAGGATTGGCGCTAATTCTGGTAAAACAGAGTACGGTCAATTAATTGACATGCCAAGTAGTTTTAACTATGCATTTAGGGTCACAAAAAACGGTACAGAACATTTTAACATTAACTCTACGGGAGCAACTATTGCAGGAAACTATATATGGCATGCAGGTAACGATGGTTCAGGCTCTGGCTTAAACGCTGATTTACTTGACGGCTACCACAGTGCAGAAAATGGCGGCAACGTTAACATTAGAACGCAGTCAAATGGCTATCTTAACATAAACAACTGGATACAGGTTGGTAGCAGCGGCATCTACAGTAGTAGCACTAACGGCGCACATTTTTCTCCTAACATCGCCACTTCCTATGGAGCGTGGAATGTAACAGGAAGTAGAAATGGCTATACAGGTATTAGCTTTACTTATCCTTCTAGTCAAAAACCTGCTCTAATGTGGGACGCCTCTGGTAACGGTGGCATCTATAATGAGGGTCAAGGCATTTGGTCCATCTATTGGAATTACGGAAATCAATGTCTTGCCGTTGCTGGAAGTTCGACATCAAGTTCTTATGGTCTTTACGAGCAAGGCGGGGGTATTTATTCTACAGGAAACATAACAGCCTATTCTGATAGACGCAGTAAAGAAAACATTGTCACTATAGAAAATGCGCTAGATAAAGTCATGCACATGCGTGGCGTGTTCTACAATAAGATTGATGATGAAACAAAAACACGTCAAGTAGGTGTTATTGCCCAAGAGATGCAAGAGGTCTGCCCAGAAGCAGTTACTTACGCAGAGGACATAGATCATTATGGTGTATCTTATGGCAACCTTGTCGGTGTCCTTATCGAAGCAATCAAAGAACTCAAATCTGAAATTGAGGAACTGAAAAATGGCTCTACAAACTAGTGGCGCGATCAGTCTAGCAAATATTGCTGCGGAGTTTGGTGGTAGCACACCACACTCTTTAAGCGAATATTATGGTGCTGCGTCTGGTATCCCTAGTAGCGGTACAATTAGCTTTAATCAGTTTTATGGTAAATCGAATGTTACTTATATGTCTGCAACAGGCGGCACGGTAACAACATCAGGTAATTACAAAATACATACTTTTACATCATCTGGGACATTCAATGTTACCACATTAGGCGACTTTGGTACGATTGATTGGCTTGTCGTAGCAGGTGGCGCAGGTGGCGGCGGCGGTGGTTATTGGTATGCAGTCGGCGGCGGCGGCGGTGCTGGTGGTATGAGAACAGGATCAGGCACATCAGTAAGCCAAACATCTTATTCTGTTGTAGTCGGCGGCGGTGGAAGTGGCGGCTCTGGTTGGCAGTACAATATAGGCGGTGGGGGTGGTAGCTCCTATATCAGCGGTATATCTGGTGCAAGTTGCAGTGGCGGCGGTGGCGGTGGCACGTATCAATTTGCTGGTGGATCAGGTGGTTCAGGCGGGGGTGGTGGAACACAGCCAACAGGCGGCGGTAGCGGTATTTCTGGAGAAGGTAACTCAGGTGGGTCAGGCGGTATCTATTACGCTCCTACAGGCGGCGGCGGCGGCGGTGGAAAAGGTTCATCAGGTGGTGCGGGTAACGGCGGTGGCGGCTCTGGTGGCAACGGTGGCACGGGTGGATCATCGTCTATTTCAGGTTCAACACTTTATTATGCGGGAGGCGGCGGCGGTGGAGGAAACTCATCACCGGGTTCAGGCGGCTCGGGTGTAGGCGGTGGTGGAGGAGGCACTGCTGACGGTGATACAGGTGATCATGCAATGGCTAACCGTGGCGGCGGTGGCGGCGGCGGCAACTCCATCAATAACAACTCAGTCGGTGGAAACGGCGGTTCTGGAATTGTAATTATTAGGTATCAGTATCAGTAATGTCACATTTTGCTAAAATCGAAAACGACTTGGTTATTGAGGTGATTGTTGCAGAACAAGATTTTGTAGATAACCTTGACGGTGAATGGATACAGACTAGTTACAACACGCGAAACGGTCAGCATTTAAATGGCGGCACACCTTTGCGGGGAAACTTCGCTGGCATTGGATACACATACGACAGAACAAATGATGTCTTTTATCCACAGCAGCCTTATCCCAGTTGGACGCTAAACGCCACGACATGGGAGTGGGAACCCCCTGTAGCTGTACCAGATGATGCTGGTTTAAGTGACAACATGCGCCAATACCTATGGGACGAGGATGCCCGAAACTGGGTTGCAATCGAAGGAAACAATTAATGTTTGGCTTTAGCACCTTCTCAGAAACGCCTATTGCTAGTGTTGAAACTTCTGTAGTAGGTTTTGGTATTCTTGCTACAACAGTTGCTAACACTCTTATAGGCACACTAGCGTATCAGGCTCTAGCCAATACAACGCTAACAGGTGCGTCTTCTACAGTTATAGCTAACAGCTTTGGTGATGTAGATGCACAAGCTACTGCTGATCTATTAACTACTCTTGCTAGTTTTGACATAAATGAATTTGCTTCTATAAACCTAGCACCCAATGTAACACCAGATGCAGTTGCAGCTACATTTATAGTAGAAGACTTTTACGATGTAGATGCTAAAGCAAACACCAATGCATCTGCTGTAACTGCTACTCTTACAGTTAACGATATTGCAGATGTAGACGCACAAGCAAGAGGTAACCTGTCTTCTACTGCAGCATTCCTAAGCATTTACATTACGGACTTTGCTGATGAGGATGCTCAAGCTAAAGCATTACTACCGCCAGTATCGGCTTCTGGTGATGTTGATGTAGAGTTTGACGCTAAAGGTAACACCACCTCTGCATCTGTGACAGCGACAGTTAACACATCAGATGTTGACACTGAAGCAAAAGCAAATACAACTATGGTTTCTACAAGTGCTACATTTGTAACGCCATACTTTGATATAGCTCTATCTGCTAACGTATCTGTACTATCTGTGTTTGGTACTTTGTTCTCTAACTTAGATACACCTACAGCAGTAACGTTTGACTTTGACCAGTACGCAGATAGCTACGATAGAAATAGAACCCTATACCTTGTAACATATGATAATAACAGAACTGTACATATTGCACCAGAAGAGCGTACTGTTTATGTACAAAAACTAGGTGGCAGTAACACTGTACACATTGCAGCATAAGGATTAACCATGTCATATAAATGGCCTGACAAAGATAAAGATGAAATGCTTGACTACAGTGTAGACTGGTCACGCTTTTTAGGTGATGATACAGTCTCTTCTGTTACGTGGTATATTGATGATGCAGACGGTGTTAAGACACAAGTAACAAACGCTACTATTGTTCACGGTCTACAGTTTGTCTCTGGTACTAATACAAACACGGTAGCTACTGCACGGTTTAGCCTTGGTACTAATAACGTAAGATATAACGTAACGTGTAGAATTAATACTACTGAAGGTTTGCAGTATGAGCGTTCTATCTTCCTACGTGTTAAGGAGAAGTAAGAGATGGCATACGATTACATTGGATTAGTTAACGATATTAACCGCAGACTTAATGAAGTAGAACTTACTACAGCTAACTTTGCTACAGCCACAGGCTATTATAGCTTTGCTAAAGATGCAGTCAATAGTGCCATTAGACACATCAACCAGGAAGAGTTTGAATGGCCTTGGAACCACAGTGAAGAGGAAGAGGTGCTATCTGTAGGTGTTGCTCGATACAGCTTCCCTTACGATGCTAAGACAATCAATATGAACACGTTCCGCATTAAGCGTGACGCTGCTTTAAATATTACTACACATAAACTAAAAGTGTTGTCATACGAAGAATACCTTGACAAATATGCAGATTCTGAGTATAACTCTAATACAAGTAACTACTCTACACCTACACACGTAGCACGTACTCCTAGCAGAGAGCTTATACTTTATCCAACACCAGACAAAGCATATGAGCTTGTATATGAGTATTTCCGTAATGGGTTTGACTTAGAGCTACCTAGTGACGTACCTGCTTTACCAGAGTCCTACAAGTATGTTATTGTAGATGGTGCTATGTATTATGTTTATCAATTCCGGGGTGACATGCAAGCAGCACAGTTATCCTTAAATAAGTTTGAGCAAGGCATTAAGCAACTACGCAGCCTACACATTAACCGTACCGACTATATTAGAGATACAAGAGTTTATTACTAATGGCTACCCAATGGAGTACATTCCCTATAGAGTTTAGAGGTGGTTTGATCTCTAACCTATCTCCGTTGCAGCACGGTGCTAATGCCGTTGGCTCTGCTACTATTCTGCAGAACTTTGAGCCAAACAAAGAAGGTGGATACTCCAAGGTAAAAGGCTATGAAAAGTTTAGCGATACAGAGGTAACAGGCTCTGGTCCTATCTTAGCATTAAAGGTTATCTCTTCTGGTCGTATGGTAGTAGCACGTAAGAACGCTACAAACCACACAGAGTACTACGTAGGCACAGGTACAACTTGGACTAGTATGGCTGCTAGTGCAGGTACTAATGGCGGTAAAGCACGTCACGCAGAGTATAACCTAGACGGTGACGATAAAGTAATCTTTGTAGACGGTACTAACTACCCTGCTATTTATAATACGTCTGGTAACACTATGACGTTTATGACTGCAGCGGATAGCACAGATGTTAGTGCAGCAGAGCATATAGCTATATTTAAGAACACAGCATTCTATGCTAAAGGTAATAACATATTCTTTACTGCACCTTTTAGCGTAGACGACTTTAGTGCAGCTAATGGTGCAGGTAGTATTAATGTAGGTCAAGACATAACTGGTTTAACAGTGTTTCGTGATCAGCTTCTTATCTTTACTACTAGCACAATTAAACGCCTTACGGGTAACACCACATCAGACTTCCAAGTGTCCCCTATTACAGATCGTATTGGTTGTGTAAATGGTGATACTATTCAGGAAGTCGGTGGTGATATTATGTATCTTGCACCAGACGGTATTCGCCTACTAAGTGCTACTGACCGTATTGGTGACTTTGGTTTGGATATCGCTTCTGATGCTATAGCTAAAGATGCAGCTACATTCCTGAACACATCATCTAACTTTAGCTCTGTATTGCTACGTGAAAAAGCCCAGTATCGTATCTTTGCTTATGTAGAGTCAGAACAGCAGGGCGTTGCTAAAGGTTTGATTGCTACTAAGTTTGTATCACAAGGTGCTTCTGGTATCTCTTGGGCTACAACAAAAGGTATTAAAGCATTTGTAGCAGACAGCCGTTATGCTGGTGATCAAGAGACTGTAGCGTTTGCTAACTCAGATGGTTATATTTACGAGTTAGACACAGGAAGCGACTTTGATGGTGCAGACATTGAAGCTATATATGAATCTCCTTTTATGCCTATCTCTGACCCACAGGTACGTAAGACATTCTACAAGATGACTTTGTATGCTGAACCTACAGGCAGTATGGAACTAGACATTAACCTTAAATATGACTTTGCTTCAGGCACAAACACAGCAGTAATCCAACCTCAAACGTTCAACATAAGCAGTACAGGTAGTTCTGTATTCCTGTTTGGTGCTTCTAACTCTGTGTTTAATACTTCTACTTTTGGCGGTGAGCTAGATAACGTTTATAACTCTAATATTATTGGTTCAGGTAAAACAGTAGCACTTCGTATTGAAGACAATTCAACAAACCCAACATTCACACTCGACACGGCGTTGTTAGAGTTTAGACAAAACGATAGGCAGTAATATGGCAGGATATACACGTCAGGATACAGCAAACAACATTGCTAACGGTAACGTTATTGATGCAGATGACTTTGATGCGGAGTACAACGCCATTGAATCTGCGTTTAACGCTTCTACAGGTCACACGCATGATGGTACAGCAGGTGAAGGTGCGCCTATTACAAAGGTAGGCCCAAGCCAAGACGTTATTGTGTCTGCTACTAATGTCTTACCAAAGACAACTAACACACTGGATGTAGGCTCTAGTGGTGCACAGTTTAAAGATGGTTTCTTTGACGGTACGCTAAACACAGACATTCTTAGTGTTGATGAGTCTGCTACTATCGGTACTACACTAGGTGTTACAGGTGCTACTACACTAAGCAACACACTAGACGTAGCAGGTGCTACAGGCATTGATGGCGACTTTGACGTAGCTACAAATAAGTTTACCGTAGCTTCTGCCACAGGTAACACAGCAGTCGCAGGTACGTTAGGCGTTACAGGTGCAGCCACTATGTCTAGCACTCTAGCTGTAACAGGTGCTATTACTGCAACAGGTGGTGTGACAGGTAATGTTACAGGTACTCTGACAGGTGATGTAGTCGGTAACGCAAACACAGCTAGTGCATGGGCTAACTCAAGAACTATTGAACTTACTGGTGATGTAACAGGTACTGTATCTGGTGTAGACGGTGGTGGTGATGTCACTATTTCTACTACCGTTGCGGCTAACTCAGTTGCGCTGGGCACAGACACTACAGGTAACTACGTAAATGATGTTACTGCAGGTACTGGTGTTACAGTTACACACACACCTGCTGAAGGTTCTAGCCCTACTGTTGCTATTGGTCAGGCTGTGGGTACTACGGATAGTGTTACTTTCAACACAGTGACAGCAAACTTGACAGGTAATGTCACAGGTAATGTCACAGGTAACGTTACCTCTACAGGTGCTAATACTATGGCAAGCCTTACTACAACAGGTGATGTTGTCGTAGGCGGCGATCTTACTGTATCAGGTACAACAACTACAGTTAACACAGAGACAATTAACTTAGCGGATAACCAGATTGTACTTAACAGTAATGAAGCAGGTACTCCTACACAAAACGGTGGTATTGAGATTGAGCGTGGTACATCTGCTAATAAAACACTTGTATGGAATGAAACTACAGATAAGTGGACTGTAGGTAGTGAGACATTTGTAGCAGCTACTTTCGAGGGTAACTTAACAGGTGACGTAACAGGCAATGCTGATACAGCTACCACACTAGCTACAGCACGTACTATTTCACTTACAGGTGATGTGTCAGGGTCTACGTCTTTTGATGGTAGCGGCAACGTAAGCATCACAGCTACTGTAGCAGATGATAGCCATAACCATACTATCTCAAACATTGATGGCTTACAGACAGAGATTGACACTAAAGCAGAACTAGCAGGTTCAGCTTCTCAGGCATTCTCTGCAAGCACACTTAATGCAACTACTGTTGATCTAGGCGACTGGACTATTACACAAAGCGGTACAGAATTACACTTTAGCTATAATGGTTCTGTACAGTTTAAGATGACAAGCACAGGTACATTCCAAGCTAACGATGACGTAGCAGCAGAGGCGTTCTAATGGCCCTACAGAGTTCTGGTAAGATAACACTCAAAGAGATTGCTACGGAGTTTGAAGATACTGCTCCACACTCACTAAAAGAGTTTTACGGCGTTGCTTCAGAAATACCAGCAAGCGGCACAATTACCATTAAAGATTTTTATGGCGCATCCAATGCGTACAGCTTCACGATGGCAAGCGGCGACATTCAGGAGGCCGACATTCGCGCTCTTGCGGTTGCGGATGGATGGGATGAGGATGTACCACTTATTGTAACAATTAACTCTGGCACGACACTGTATTCGCGTAGCACGTCCACAGGTGGCGCAATTGTTTCTGGTAGCTTTCCTAATGGTGTTACAATTCTAAACAGCGGTGCGATTACGGGAATGGGTGGATCGGCTGGCCAAAATGGCGGCCCAGCTTTGCAGATTACAACGTCTAATAGTGTTACAGTTACCAACAACTCTGGAGCATTTATTGCTGGCGGTGGCGGTGGAGGGGCGGCATCTCAAGGCGGCGGTGGCGCAGGTCAATCTTTGCCCGGTGTATCTACTGCAAGTGTAGGCGGCCCTTATAGTTTTAGTGTGGGTTTGTCTGGTACGCTAGCCGTATTCGGCTGCTCAGAAGGTGGTAACTGTATTGTTTATGGTTCTTGTACTGCAAGCGGTTCAGGTAATAGAGGCTACGGTGCAGATCAAGGTGCGTATGCGGGGTCAGGTTCAACATCTGTAGGTTGCTGTTCTGCATCTGGCACAGGCTCTAGTGGAACTGGCTGTACATGTTCATACACAAATACATTGTGTGGTTCTGGTTCACCAAACACAGGCGGTACTGGTGGTTCTGTTCTTAGTGCTACAAGCAACGTCACTATTAGTGGTGGTGGCTGGGGTCTAGCAGGAACAGGCACAGGAGCAGGAGCTGGCGGTGCAGCTATTACAGGCACATATGCTACACTAACAAATAATGGCACAATTTACGGATCAACATAATGAGCGCAGAAGACACATTAAATGTTCAATGCTGGCAAGAGATTGATGGTGAGAGAGTAGAGATACCCTGCCCCGATAATGTGCTAGATGAAAGTACTTTCGGTATACTAGCATCGTCTGAAAAAGCCTCACAGAGAATGGGTATTTGTAAAGCATGTCCTTCCTATAAGTCTATGTTGTTTATGTGCAGCGAGTGCGGTTGTGTAATGCCAGCTAAAACAAAGCTAGATAACTCTTCTTGTCCTTTAGGTAAATGGTAAAGCTATGTCTATTAACTTGACACCAGAAGAGCTAGAAGCTATGCTTGACCGTGCAGCTAGGCGTGGTGCTAAAGAGGCACTAAAGTCGCTAGGCTTGCAAGATGATGACGCACGTAAAGACTTACATGAGATGCGTACTCTACTCGAAGCATACCGCGATACAAAGAAAAGCATTTGGTCAACAGTAGTAAGAATATCAACAGTAGCATTGCTATCATTTATAGCTGCATCTGTGTGGATGCAAATAGGGAATAAATAATTATGGCTAAAAGATTTGCAGGATTCACCCCAGAACAGATGGGTAAGATTGTACCTGAGATGCAAGGTATGCAAGCGGATGAACAAAAGAAGTTCTTAGCTGCTAATCCTGCTGCTGCTGCACGTGTAGGTAAGATGTTTGAGACAGCACAGAAACGTATTGGTATGGCATACGGCGGTTACATCAAAGGTTATGCCGAAGGTGGTGATACTGACGAGGAAGTAACAACTGATCCTGTAGATAACCCGGAAGGTAAGGCAGGTCAAGCTGTTGCCTCTCTTACTACAACAATGCTTGAAGACCCTAGTAAGCTTGCCTCGAAAGCAGATGTTGCAACTATTAGCGAAGAAGATAAAACAGCAGGTGAGATAGCTGCAGGAACAGGACAAGTAGGGGATGCTACTGAGGCTGCTACCACTACGGCACAACCCTCTGCTACAGTAGAAGAAGTACAAGCACCTGCAGTTACTACGTATGACCCTCTACCTGCCTCTGCGGGTGTAGAAGACATCATGAAGCGCTTAGAGGCTGCTACAGGTAAGCCCAGCGCAGAAGCTATTGTAGATGCACAGTCTATGGACCCTCAAAAGCTCTCACAGCTAGGTCTAAGTGCTGCACAGATACAACAAGCTCAACAGGTACAAGCAGCCCCTGATCGTAAGGTAGAAGCAGGTGAGATGATCTCTGGTCCTACTGTAGACATGGGACGTGTAAAAGCAGAAACTAACTTTGCTGCAGCTACAGGCACACCTTCATCTGAGGCTACTGTACAAGGCCAACTTACAGGCTTGATGGAAGACTTTGAAGGTACTACTCCACCAGCTTGGGCTGCGGGTGCTATGCGTAATGCGGCTGCACAGATGGCTGCGCGTGGGCTGTCTAGTTCTTCTATGGCAGGACAGGCTATTATTCAAGCTGCTATGGAGTCAGCTATACCTATCGCACAGGCTGATGCTCAAGCGTTCCAGCGCTTTGAGATGCAAAACCTGAGTAATCGTCAGCAAGCTGCAGTGTTTGCTGCTGAGCAACGCGCGAAGTTCTTGGGCTTAGAGTTTGACCAGGCTTTCCAGACACGTGTTTCTAACGCAGCTAAGATTAGCGATATTGCTAATATGAACTTTACTGCAGATCAACAGGTAGCTCTAGAGAACGCTAGACTAGCACAGTCTGTAGATTTAGCTAACTTGAATGCAGCTAACGCTAAAGTCTTAGCTGATGCAGCGGCTATGTCTCAAATGGATATGGCTAACTTAAATAACCGTCAGCAAGCAGCAGTACAAAATGCTAAATCTTTCTTGCAGATGGAAATGCAGAACTTGTCAAACACACAACAAACTGCTATGTTTAAGGCGCAACAAAACAGCAATGCACTACTTACAGATATAGCAGCCGAAAACGCAGCAGCACAGTTTAACGCATCTAGTGAAAACCAGACTAATCAGTTCTTTGCAGATTTGAATACACGTATTAACACCTTTAATTCAGATCAAGCTAACCAAATGGAACGCTTTAACGCTGGTGAGGCAAACGCCTTAGCACAATTCAATGCTACACAAGCTAACTTGCGAGATCAGTTTAACGCTACTAACGCTCTTGTAATTGCACAAGCTAACGCTGCATGGGCGCAGAAGATCACTACAACTGAGAATGCAGCTCAGAATGAAGCTAATCGTATGTTAGCACAAACTGAGAATCAGATGACTGCACTAGCCTATAACTCTATTATTCAGCAATACCGTGATCGTATTAGCTATGCATGGCAGACAGCAAACAATGACGCAGATCGTGCTACAAGTATTGCAACTTCTAAAATCTCTGCAGACGCAAGTAAATACGCTTCAGATGCTACTATTGCTGCCGCAAACACTAAAGCGGCATCAGATAAGTCTTCTTCTTTCTGGAATAGTGTTGGTACTTTTGCCGCTGCAGTCGTTAGCTAAGGAAAATATTATGGCTCTTTTTAATATTAATAAATACATTGAAGAACAGGGTAGCGAAGAGCCTGTTAGCTCTATCATGCGTCCTAACACACAGGCAGAAGAACCTGACACTATGATGGACTTTTATAAGAGGTTCTCTAAGAGTATTTACGATGCTTTCCCAGACAAAGAAAAGTTTAAAGAGACTTTCGTTAAACAACGTAAGACTGGTATAAACTGGGACGAAGTACGTCGCTATACACGTGAAGCGGATATGCAAGACGCTATTCAGTCTAGCATCGAGCAAGCTTTAGGTATTATGCCACAGCAACAAGAAGAAGAGCCTGAGCAGCCACAAGGTCTTACACTTGTAGACGTGACTGACACAGATGAAGGTAGACTGTCTAATGAGGCTCCTCTACAAGAGCTTATGTCAGACATTACTGAAGAGAAGATCACAAGAGAAGAACTTCCCCCTGCTGCAGAAGACGCACCTGTCGCGGCAGTAGAGGCTGCAGATGATACAACTAATCAGAGTGTGTCTGAGAGTGAATCACAGGGTTTGATGTCTAGAGGGCCAAGAACTAGAGGCAAAGCAGGTGACCCTAATAAGGCACAGAAAAGCATAGAGGGTGGTGAGGTTTTTAACGCTAGAGACACACAGCGTATGCTTAATGAACTAGGTGACACTCGTGTGGCTGTAGACGGTGCATTTGGTCCAAACTCTAGGAAAGCATTAGGTAAGTATCAAGCCTCTATAGGACTACCTGCAACAGGTATTATGGATAGAGCTACTCTAGAGGCTATGAGAACTGGAACTGAAGCAGGCGATATTGAAGGTATGGATTTCCAGCAGGATACGGTGCAAGGTCGGGCATTAGCTGCTGTAGAGGAGTTAACCTTTAATCCCTACATTTTAAATAGACAAGCTCGTTTACGTAATAGTCAAGGCGAACGTACCGTAAGACATAATTCAGGCTTAACTATAGGTACAGGGTTTGACCTAGGTTCAAAAAGTAAACAATCCCTACTAGATATGGGTGTCTCTGAAGAGCTTGCTACAAAACTAGATAAAAGTGGTTGGTTAGGTGTACGCCCTTCTAATATAGTTGAGGGTGAACAGGACTACTTTAGAACTGCAGGTCATGCTGCCATGGTACGTAAGTACGAAGAGCAAGCAAACAACGGCACTTTACTAACGTTATCACCTGAAGAGATAGATGAACTTGTACAAGCTGAATATGATTACCATGAAGGTGAACTAGAGAAAGCGTATGAAGATTCAGGCTACGGTAGTTGGGACGATGTTAGTCAAAACGCTAAAATAGCACTTACTGTTGAACGTTATCACAAAGGTAATCTAGGAAGTAACTGGAGAACATACTTTGAACGTGCTAGAGACGACGATGTAAGAGGTATTACAGATTTATACCTATACAGAGACAGAAGACAAAACCCAGTACTAAGGGCTTTAGGGGTTATCTAATGTTAGGACTACCACTAGAACTCGTAACTATGCTAGGCTCCACTGTATTAGGTGGGGTCATGAGCATTTGGGGCCAGAGTATAAAAGCCCGTCAAGCTGAGCAGAAGATGCTTATGGAACGTGCTAACTTCAACGCTAAGCAAGCAGTGCTAGCGCGTGAGGCAGGTAAGAACGATAAACACTTTGCTTGGACACGAAGACTTATTGCACTCTCCGCTGTGTTCAGTATAATTGTGCTACCAAAGTTAGTCGCTGTGTTCTACCCTGAAGTAGGCGTATATGTAGGCTACACTGAAATTCAGACAGGGTTCTTTGACTTCATGTTTGGTCCAGGTGAAGAAGTCGTTAAGTGGAAGTACGCAACAGGATTTGTAATAACACCATTAGATACACACATTGTGTCAGCTATCGTAGGCTTATACTTTGGTGCAGGTTTTGCTAAGTAGGAATTACCATGAAAGAAGTTAATCTTTTTGAAGGACCAATACCCGGTCAATCACTAACAGACACACCTAAGAACGGCCCTTGGGAAAGCCCTCCTGAGATAAACGACTTAGAGGGTGCTGTAAAGTATTACATTGAGCGTATTAGTAAGCCTGAAGTACTAGACGACTTAGCTTTGTTGTTTGAACAAGGCGGTACTATTGATGACGTAACAGAAGTAATGACCACTATGGGAACCATGAAGGGTATCCACAGTGTAGACATTCAGATGTTAGCTGCTCCTATGATTGGTTCATATATCAAAGCTGCTATGACCTACTACGATATTGATGCTCCTGAAGACCTTATGGCTACTACGGATATTTCTACAGAGCGTGAGAAGATGCGCATGAAGCAGGTCTTTGAAGATGCTATCGTTAAGAGTAAACAACAAGGTGCTGACGAAGGTACAGAGTTACTTGAAGAGATGTCAGATACAGCAGAAGATATGGCACAAGAAGAAGCACCTATGGAAGAGCCTACGGCACCTTCACAAGGTTTGATGTCTAAGGAGATGATGTAATGGCTGGAATGGACGTACAAGCCTTTCTGACAGGTTTTCTAGGTGAGTCTGCTCGTCAGATTACTAAGCGTAAAGAAAAAGCTGAAGAAGAGATTGACTACTTTAAGCGTAATCGTGATCAGTTTATTCAAGCTGCAGAGCAACGCAAACAGTTACGTGCTAATGCAGGTACTCTAGCTAACCGTCTAAAGGACTACAACGTAAGTGATGAGATGCTAGCGGCTGCTGCTGCAGAAGGTCCAACAGGTTTGACTGACCTGCACCGCACTCTTCAGGATGCTTCACGTAAGCACGGTTTAGACTTCGTTAAAGATAACATTGGTCTATACATAGATGCATCTGTAGATAAAGCTGCGCTGGGTGAGGACTTTGATATCAACACTATCCTAGACCAAGCTTATGGTATTGGTGCTTATGAGTCTGGCGACTACAAGCCTACGCAAGAGTATGGATTCTTTGGTAAGCTATTCGGTAAGAACGCTATGGATAATGCTTACGCAGAGCTAGACAAAGAGCCTGTGTGGGATGGTATGTCTCTGTATGACCTACGCCAGTTTGCTCAGAACAAAGCGTATGCTGATGTAGGTGGTGACTCATATATCCAATACAAGTCGCCTCTCGTGTTTAGTGCAGATGATGTAAGTAGTGAACTTCTAGAGATTAACCGTATTAAGAATACTGTAGAAGAGCAAGAAGACTATGTTGCTGCCGAAGCTACAATCAAACAGGCTCAAAAGGATATCCAGAAGTATAAAAATGCAGATGGTACACCTAAGCAAGGTTTTGAGCAACAGCTTCAAGATGCTGAGAACTCTTTAGAAACAGCACTCGCTACTAAAGATCGTCTACTTAGCCAATTCCTAGACCCATACTTACAAGGTAGAATGGATACTTATGCAGCAGATACATACATGAAGCGTATGTCTACTGCTATTGATAGTATCTTTGGTGTTACTGACTACGTAAGTAAGTTCTCTATGACAGACGAAGACACTGCTGCTCCTGCAGCGACAGTTACTACAGGGAAAACTGAAAAGGCAGAAAAAGGTGACGGAAAAATACCAGAGCCTGTTTACTCTGACGATCCTGTAATAGCTAAGATTCAAAAAACTCTTAACTTAGATCAGATTGATTTTATAGTAACTGAAGACGGTCTACAGCTTGTCTTTACCCAACCTAACGGTGAGAAAAAGACATACTCTGTAGCGCAAACAAAAGAATTCTTTAGTAGGCCAAAGAATAGAGACTCTCTTGGCGAACTAACCTACGAAGCTGTGTATAAAGCTCTGGATGAAGAAGGTATAGGTAAACACGGTCTAAGCTGGTGGGAGAAAGGCTTTACTGCAGGTGCCAACGAAATGGGTGTGCCTGACATCACTGTAAAAGAACCTAATGCACAAGAGGAAGAACCTAAGAATGCAGACGGTTTGAGCTGGTGGGAGAAAGGCTTTACTGTAGGTGCTAACGAGCCTGTCGTATCAGAGCCTACTGAAGAAGATAAGCCAGCTACTATGGACGTTACTAAAGGGCCAGTAGTAGAAGAGATGACACGAGAGAATGCCCCTGCTGACATCAAAGCTGACTACAAGGAATACCTAGAAGACAATGATCTAGAAGATACACCAGAATCATTTAAGCAGTTTATTGAAGACGAACTACCTATTGTAGAAGGTTAATAGTATGGACCCCTTGTCTATTGAAGACTTTGAGCGTCAGTTCTTAGCTGATGAAAAAGATACTCCTGAAGTGGAGCAAACACGTGAAGTTATGAAAAGTGGTCCTGTTACTTTGGAAGACTTCGAGCGTAGCTTCTTGAGTACTGACCCACAAGATGATGATGACCAGACTAACTACGGCTTAGATGGTCCTCTAAAGAAGTCTGATCTAAAGAAAGGCCAGAACGTTAAAGACATCCGTGCTTACATGGTGACACGTTTTGGTGATCGCTATAAAGCAGGTGGTAAGTTTGACAACGATGCTGTCGTAGAAGACTTCTTTAATCACATGCGAGACTTTAACACTAACACTCTTAGTACTGTCACAGAAGCACGTCACATCAGTAAAGCGTCAGATGAAGCAAAGGTAGCAGCTAAGAAAGCATACCAACTATATGACGCTACTGGCAATGTCTTTGTGAATGACGGTGTGTTTGGTGCTGTGGATGGTGTCTGGGATTACATAAAAAGTGTAGCTACAGACCCTTCCAACTACTTAGGTGCTCTTACAGGCGGTGTAGCTCGTGGTACAGCCTTTGGCGTAGGCCAAGGTGCTAAGGCTGCTGTACGTGCCTCTGTGGCTCGTGCTGCTAACGAAGCTATGAAGAAGGGTGCAGGTAAAGTAGGTGCTGAAGCGGCTAAGAAAGAAGCGCGTAGAGCTGCCCTGGATAAGGCTGTAAAAGCAGGTGTTAAATCTCCTCAAGCACGTAGGTACGCTAAGAAGATGGCCCAGCGCGAGTATGACCTATTCATGCGTCGTGCTCGATTAGAAGCTCGTGAGACAGCTAAGGATAAGATTAAGCAAGACGCTATGCGTAAGTCTCTGTACTACACAGGCTTTACGGATGCAGGTATTGCTGCGCTACAAGATGCTCAGATTCAAGGTGTGTATCTGGATGTTGATGCACAAGATCAGTATAGCTATCTGCAGACAGGCTTCAGCTCTTTACTTGGTGGTGTAGGCGTAGGTGTGCAATTGCTAGGTATGAAATCTCCTGTGTCGTCTGGTATGAAGGATGCGCGTGTTGAGACTGAGATCATGGGATTGCGTGATAAGCGCCAGATTAAAGACCCTACTCAGTTTGCTAAGCTTCTAGACAGCGACGCTAAGAAAGAAATCACAGAAGATATTATGAAGAACGTCAAAGAATGGCGTGATAAAGTAGATGCAGGACGTGATCAGTTTGGCCTAGCTGCAGCAACAGACTTGACTGTGTTTAAGCGTATTATCCTAGGCTCTACAGGTAAAGGCGATAAGGATGGCCTAGTGCACCAGCTAGCTAAGCGTGGCTATAAGCTAAGCAAAGGTGAGACTATCTCTGACGCACTGTCATCTGTAACTGCTTTGATACCAGACAAAGAGCTTAAACAGATTAATGACATGCTAAAGGTTACAGGCATGTCTCTTGGTGAGGCTGCTGGTGCTAAGGAAAGCTTAGGCAACCTTGTAGCTATGGACGCTAACCGTGGCGGTACTGTGCTTAACGTAATGAGCCAAGCCTCTAAGATTATCAATGCAGGTGTTCTAGGCGGTGACGAAGCGCTGGGTAATGCAACAGCAGAGATACTAAAGAAAGAAGCTCAAGTAGTAGACCGTACTAAAATATTCGGATACGGTCAGAACTTATGGCGGCGTTTACTTGTTTCATCTCCTGCTACTACAGCTATCAACGTTGCGGGTTTCGGTCAGTACTACGTAGGCGCAACCTTAGCTGATGTTGTACAAGGTACAGCTTACACTGTAGCAGGTATGGCTATCGGTGGTAAGAAGGGTACAGAGCTGCGTCGTAAAGGTGCTGTGTACGGTGACATGTTGTCTCAGAAGTTTTCTAACTTGATGGACCCATACACTACTCATGACGCTTATATGTCATTCCTTAAAGAGAATAAGAAAGCACGTGACATCTTGTTTGAGACTGTCTCTGGTGGTGTTGAGCGTACCGGGCAACGCTACGGTGTAGATATCACTAAAGGACCAGTACGTGTAGCTGAGTCTGTAGCTAACGCTGCAAACGTAGTAGCAGGTGTACGTGCACAAGATACGTTCACTAAGTCACAAATGTTCATGGCAGAGCTAGACAAGATGGTTCGCATCAAGCACGGGCGTAGTTACATGGATGTATTACGTTCTGGTGATACTGACCTAATAGATGACGACATCGTAGGCGCAGCTATTGATACTACACTTCGGTCTGTGTTCTCTAAAGATTACACTACAGATGATCAGATGCTTGGCACTGCAGCTAAGTTTGTAGAGAAGTTTTCTAGCATCCCTGTAGTCGGAACTATCTTACCGTTTGGTCGTTTCTTTAATAACGTTATTGCAACTACGTATCAGTGGACTGCTGGCGGTGCAGTTGATCTGCTCTCTCATATGGTCCGTAAAGATAAGTCTATGGCAGACATCACTATGCACCAAGCGGTTGCTCGATCTACTATAGGTATCACAGCCTTACGTTTAGCTGCTGACTATGATGAGCAACGCAGAGAGAAGGGCTTAGGCGTTTACGAAGTAGAACTTGGTACAGACATTGCTGACATGAAGAACACTTACCCATTCTCTGCTTTCCTAGTGGGTGGGCGTGTAGCTAACTTGATGCGCAGAGGTGAGACTGTTCCTCAAGAGCTAATCGAAGAGATGGGTACGCAGTTGGCTGTCGGTCAGTTCGCTAAGGACGCACAGTTCGGCAACGATGTAATGAACATCTTAGACTACCTCTTTAATAAGACACGCGATCCACAGTCTCTACAAGCTATCGCAGGAGCGTTGTTCTCTAAGGCAGGTGGTAACTACATATCAGGCTATACCCGTCCTCTAGACGCTCTTAACAAGGCTGTAGGATACATTGCAGACGTAGATACAGCTAAAGACCCTCGTCAAGCTCAAGGCTTAG
>Ga0255759_10001655_pt1 | contig 19935 bp, 15 predicted proteins | sample 101ome_20_FD_179959 | JGI IMG/M metagenome (GOLD analysis project Ga0255759, IMG submission 179959) | Coastal salt marsh microbial communities from the Groves Creek Marsh, Skidaway Island, Georgia - 101404AT metaG (version 2) | ecosystem: Environmental > Aquatic > Marine > Intertidal zone >...
AGGTCGGTAAACCAATGTGTGTTCAGACATTCATCTCGAAGGCTGCCGTTGAAAGATTCAATAAAGGCATTGTCCGTCGGTTTGCCCGGTCTGGAAAACTCCAGTGTTACTTTGTTCGAGTAAGCCCATAGGTCCATGCTCCTGCTGCAGAATTCGCTGCCATTGTCGCAATAGATCCGTTTTGGCGTGCCTCTCTGTCGGGCAATCCGTGACAATACACGTGCCACATCCTCACCGGTCAGACGTTGGCCGACTTCAATGGCGAGGCACTCACGGGTGAACACATCAATCACCGTCAGCATTCGAAACCGAAGTCCCTGACTGGTTTGATCAGTCACAAAATCCATGCTCCAGGCCTCGTTAGGGGATCGCGCTGCCACCTTCGGTGGCTGACGTCGGGCAGCGCTCACGCTCCTTCGCGGTCGCCTGGGCCTGATTTGCAAGCCTTCTAAGCAATAGAGTCGATGCACCCGCTTCTTGTTCACATGAATGCCCTCTCGCTTGAGTAAAATGTAAATGCGTTTATATCCATACCTCACTCGAGCCATGGCGAGTTCAAGGATCCGTTTACGTAATGCGTCCTGGGAAGGCCGTTTCGATCGGTAGTAAACCGTCGCCCTGGACAAATTGACCAGGCGGCAAGCTCGACGCTCACTCGCCTGATAATGGCTTTGTAGATAGCGTACCGCAGCTTTACGCTGCGATACGCTCACCACTTTTTGCTGGTGATATCCTGCAGCATGACTTTGTCCAGGCTCAGATCCGCCACCAGTCGCTTAAGCTTGGCGTTCTCATCACGCAACTGCTTGAGCTCTCTGACCTCATCGGGTTCAAGACCACCGTACTGCTTCTTCCAGCGATAGAACGTCTGCTCAGCGATGCCAAGCTTCCGTGAAATATCCGCAGCCGGGGTGCCTTGTTCGTGTTGTTTGACGGCGGCAACAATCTGTTCCACCGAGTACCTTTTGCGCTTCATACAGATCTCCTCTGTCGTTAAAGTCTGCCAAAAGTCACATCGGTTGTGGCTCGATTTATTGGGGGACCGTCACAAGATCAGTTAACCACTACATTTAGGTTTATCTCAGCTCTGTGTGCAGTGATAATTATACGAATATCGGGAAAACTCAAAACGATGCCAAAAATTATTAAAGATAACTATGATGGAACTTATTCCGTTTACACCGAACAAGAGTGGAACCAACGTAGCTTAGGTACCGGAGTTGTTATAGTGGTCGGGGTAATCGGTTTGTTGCTGTATTTCCTTGTAAGCAATTTGATCAATACGCGAGTGATCAATGATTTTAGTGTTGATCAATACTTCAGCAACATAACCCATTTTTACGGCGGTGATCGCTGTGTGTGGATTGCAGGTGATTCACTAAATACAGCTACTTCGATTAAATTATATGCAGAGCCTGATGTGAATAGTCGAGTACTTAAATCACTGACGTACCCAATTATGGTCAAATATCGTGGCAAAGAGTCAGCTGAGGAGACGGTTGTTACGGAACACTCGACCTACCAACGTCCCATTAGGTGGAGTGCAGTAACAATATACAATGATGAAGATATATTGCTCAACGGTTACTTAAAACGAGGGCTCGACGACAGTGTTCACGAATCTCATCATTTTGAGATTAAAGAAAATTTGGTGAATGTTTATTCCTCAGATTTTGCTCGTCATTATAATTTCGACAAAAAAAAGCTACGTGGAAATCGATATTCACTTCACTTGGATGTGCTCTGTGAACCGAGTCTAGTAGAGAATTGAGAACGGCGAGATAGCGGTTCTTAAATTTTTTAAGGCACTATCGATATTTCTGTCTGCCCGCTGTGTGGCGGCACACTGCGGGTGATCGCAGATGTCACCGACCCGGACGCGATCCAGACCATTCTGGCGCATCTGAAGCAACGCGTGCCACCTGATGCTGGGTGCCGGCAAAAGCCAGTCATAAAAACCCCCGCCGGAGTGAGGCTAGTGGCCGAAAAGACTTGCTTGCCTAGGTTGCTGTCAGGCTCGGCAGGGCAGGTAGATATTCTCAGGTGGGGTTGTTTGGGGATATAGGTAAAGGATTCAGAATGAAGCTTCAGGGCTTCGACAACATGTCGAGGGCTTTTTCGCCAGGACTATCTCTGCCAGCACAATCATAGCTGGAACAGTCCATTTTCCTGTCAGGATTCTCCGTTCTTTTATTAGCCTTGACGGCGCCCCGGATCAATTTGAATAGGATGTGCGCCGGACAGTGGAGCTGACCGTACCCCTGTAGCAAAGCCACCCTCTATGTGGGAGTTTCAGCAAATTAAAGAGCCACTTAGAATGCGCAAACCTTACATTACCCTAACACATTACCCCAACGGGCATGTTTACCCCTGCTGCAAGCAGTGTAAATTTAGTCCATGAAAACACGTCAACTTTCCTTGCTAGAAAGAAAGATTCTTTTAAATCGTGGCTGGCTCACAACTCAGTCAACCGATTTTTCCAGCGCTCTATTAGAGGTCGCTCAGATAAGGGAATTTCGAGCGGGCCAATCCATCTTTTTCGAAGGCGATGAAATGGATGGGCTCGATGGAATTGTTTCTGGGTGGGTTGGAGTCTACTCGGCGCCGACTGAAAACCCGCCGGTGCTAATTCACTTTATGGGGCCTGGCGATTGGGGGGGCGGTGGGCCCATCCTTTCAGATGAAAACACAAGAATCTCCTCACCGGTGGCTCGCACTGACGTTAAAGTTGTTCACATCACCAGAAAATCTCTAAAAGTCCTGGAAACCGAATTCCCGGATTTACGATTACGACTGGTGACTCTGGGATCGATATATTTGGACTTCTTCAAGGTCTTATACGCCGACAACTCTGGCAAAGACATTGATGCCCGGACGAGAGCTGCCGTCCGGCGATTATTGGGCGAGAGCTTTTTACCTGGATGTGAATTTCCGGGCGACCCCATAGAGATTCCTGTGACACAAGATGAAATCGCTGAGCTTACCCGCCTCTCTCGAAATGCCGTTGGCCCAATCCTAAGAACGCTCGAACGAGCTGGAGCGATTTCGCTAGGCTACCGCAAAATAACGGTATTGAATCGCAGTCTTCTGCAAGGTTGAACCTGCCCAGCGCCCTACCACTTCATTCGCGTTATCAAATCAACGTAATTGCACAGCAGAGTGCAATTTGAATTGGGCCAGTTGCTACTCTCTATGGCGAGTGCTCTACACGCCACGTGGTTATTTAACGAGAGGATAGTGCTTTTCATGATCTGGACGTTTCTAACCAAGTCTAAGGTGTCTATACGCGCATTTCTGACGATTTTTGCCGCACTGATTCTGCACAGCCATGCAACGTATGCGGATATTGGCGATGGGCCGCGTGCCTACTTCCCACCCCCAATCAATACAAATGTGTTCAGCGTTTATGGTATGCGCGTGGAGGGCAACTCAACGCTCAGCGCAGGCGTTGTATACCCCGGGCTGGAACTGGATGTTGATTTAGTGATCGCGCAGTACACCCGAACGATGTCAATCAGCGACCGATACGTGTCCTTTACAGTCGTGCAGCCGACCGGGGATTTAACGTCTACCGTCACTCTGCCTAATGCACCTAATTTTCAGAATCGAACTAAGTCAAACGGATTGGGAGACACTCAGATACTGGTCTCTGCGGGGCTATACAATCTTCCTCCACTGACTAAAGAGAACTACGCGTCTTTTAAACCCGATTTTGCCGTTGGCGGTCTAGCTCGATTGACGCTTCCTACCGGTGAATACGATGAGAACAAATCCGCCAACTTAGGCGCAAACCGTTATTCAATGCAATTGGGGACACCAATAACGTTTGGTTTCGGCGAAAGCTTTCTGGATCCTCGCTTAACCACATTTGACCTGCTGCCCAGTGTCACTTTCTTTGGCGACAATGATGACCCATTTGGTGCCGGCAAGGTCAGCCAAAGTCCTCTTTACAAGTTGGAAGCTCACCTAACCCACAACTTCAATCCGGGCATTTGGGCGTCCATAGATGGCATCTACACCTACGGTGGAGAAACTGAAACTGATAGTCAGGGTGATGACAATAAGCAGCGTTCTTTGAACATGGGAGCGACACTGGGCATTCAGTTTTCCAAATCGCTGGGACTCAAGCTGAGTTATGGCAAGACCATAGATCGCAATGACGATGGGTTAGATGGTGAATTTTCCCGCCTAACGCTGATTTACACACAACTTTGAGTGTTTCAGCTGTTAATCCTCATCTAAATCAAAAATCAAGACAGCGAGCCCGAAAGGCTCCGGGTCTTCGACCACGAAGGAAGGAAAAATATGAAGCACGCTTTTAAATCTTCAGCCGAATATCTTCGCGTTTTCATGCTCACTGGACTGTGCACTTTTTCGTCCTTCACCTATGGTGCTGCGGACTCCAAATTGACGGACAATTTTGAGCATTTTTTCGCCACAAATGGCAATGCAGTAACGAAAGCTCTGTACCCGCGTTCAGAGACCGCCCGTCAAATACTAGAAGTGCAAAGTGGTGTTGGCGTAAATAAATTTCATCACCTCTCGACATTGACGCCTACCGATAATCAGCCAGTTGTTCGGATGAATCGAGATGCCTACTACTCAAAGGCAGTCGTCAATGTCTCAGAGGGCGCAACGATCACTTTGCCGGACGTTCCAGAGGGCTCGTATATGTCGATGCAGCCGGTGACCGAGGACCATCGTCCCCAACCCATGTCATATGGTCCGGGTACGTATGAATTGGCGACTCACACTGGCAGCCACCTGATTGTGTTAATTCGTCTTGATTCAAACTTTTCACCTGAGCAGGCGAAAAAGTACCAACGAGATATCGTTATTACTGCGGGCAGTGATAAGCCGTTTTATACAGAGCAATATGAAAAGTCGTCTTTCTATCAGGTAGAGAACCAGCTCAAAGCGGACCTCATGAGCCTGGTTAAAAGAGAAGGCCCCGTTGCGCTGTCTGCTTCACTGTTTTCGTCACCCACAGATGAAACAAGAGGATTGTACAGGCCTGAAAAGAATCAGATTGCTGCAGCTATCGGTTGGGGCGGCGCATTGGCAAAAGACAATATCTACGAGACGTCGCCTAGCTTTCCTGCAACTGGCTGTTACCAACTCACCTTCGAGGATCCCAGGAATAAACATTTTTGGTCAATCACCGTCTACAACAAGGCCGGCTTTATGTTCAGTGATACTGCAAATGTTAATTCTTACCACGCGAAAGCAAACGCGGATGGAACGTATACGGTTAGCCTGGGCTGTGGGCAGCAATACCCCAATAATCTCCCTATCGAGAACGACTCGGGCGTCTTCAGTATTACCGCGCGACACTATGGCCCGTCAGAGCGCGTCTTAAAGGATGGCTATCGTTTAGTGCCCCGACTCAAGAAAGTGGAACGAGTGGGGACATAGTATGAAAACGAAGCAGGCATCGGCTTATGTTTTGATCTTCGGTCTTTGTGCACTGATTTCCTTTCCATTAGCTGCCGAAACCGAAGATCAAGCTATCTCTCGAAAATTGGCGAACCCTATTTCAAGTCTGATTCAGGTACCCGTAGATTTTACATTCGATAGGAATTTAGGGGGCAATGATCAAGGTGAAAGGGCGGTAATGACTATCAAACCCGTCATCCCGTTTTCGATAAGCGAGAATTGGAATGTTATCTCCCGAACAGTTCTTCCAATAGTGTCATTAAACGACGTGATACCTGGGCGCGGCTCTGAGAGCGGTTTGGGTGATACAGTCCAAAGTTTCTTTTTCTCACCAAAAACTGTTGGCGACTCTGGCTGGATATGGGGGGCGGGCCCGGTATTTGTCTTGCCCACATCTACCAATGACTTCACCGGCGCTGGTGAGTGGGGAGCAGGTCTCACGGCAGTTGCTTTAAAGCAGCAGGGTAAATCGTGGACCTATGGGGCGCTGGTTAACTCTATACGGGATTTAGGTGGGGATACCCCAATCGAAACATCGTTATTCCAACTATTTATCAGTTACCGAACTGCTAATTCAGTCACCTTCAGCCTGAATGCTGAAGCGACATTCGACGGCGTAAACGATGAGTGGTCGATCCCTGTAAAACTGTCAGCCAGCAAATTGTTTCGTTTTGGCAAGTTGCCAGTCAGTTTGGGCGGAGGCGTCCGATACTGGGCCGATAGTCCCCCGGGAGGGCCAGAGAGCTGGAGTGCAATATTGACAATGAACCTGATATTACCCGGAAGAAGGCAACAGCCATGAAAAAATTTGCGGCGATATTGTTTCTTTTGACAGTTCCGCTCGTCTCGTCAGCAGCGAAGTACGAGTCCAGCTTTATCGAAGACCTGCCGGAGTTATCCAGGAGCAAAACGGATAAATCCATGCTTGAGTGGACCAGCGAAACGGCAAACCCGCTCAATTACCAGACTTTCTACATTCCGCAACCCGTGATCATCCTTTCAGACAAAAACAAGTACAAGGGAGTGCAGCCGAATCAGAAGGTCGTTGTCGCTGATCGGGTGCAGGCTCTCGCGAAGGCCCAGTTTGGCGACATGCTCCAGGAAACTGGTAGTGTGGGTAAAGGCACTTTGGTGATGAATCTGGCCATTACCGAGATCATTATGAAAAAGAAGCGAAGTTTGCTCGGTTTCACGCCAGCCGGTTCATTGATGCATTCCGCGACTTCGAATACAGAGTACGAAGACCTGGAGAAATTCGCCAGGAAAATCCAGCTCAAAGAGGCGAACCTCGAAGTAGAGCTTGTCGATGGCGACACAGGTGAACTACTCGCCGTTCGGATTATCGAGATCGATGGCAAAACCAAGGGTAGTGAAGAAGAGTCCTGGCAGGCACTTCGAGGTCATATTGAACGCGCCTTTAAACGCTTTTATGTCAACTTTGCCGCCAGAGTCGAAGCGGCTCGTGCAGAAGCTGAGTGATATGGCTGGCTGAACGTGCCATGCTGTTGTGTCTCGGCCACACTCTATTCCAGGCTATGCCGGCGTCCAGGCTCTTGATAAGGAACTGGGTCTTAAACTCGAACGGACTGCAAGCTGACATGGTGATAAGCGGTCCACAGATCGGCCATCACCATCGCTTCTAAACTGAATTCACGACGGGAGTATTCTTATGCGTTTACTAATTCTTTCACTCATGTTGTTGCTGCCATTCCAGGCTTCAGCAAGTTCGCTGGCCGGCTCCATTGGTCTTTTTGTCTATCCGCCTGAAGGTAAAACGCAGTCCGAACGGGAACAGGATGACTACCAGTGTTACAACTGGGCCAAGAACGAAACCAGTTACGATCCGATGAATTCCAATACACCTCAGAAGGTTGAAGCTGATCCTCATGCGAAGGCCGGTAGTGGCTTCAGGGGCGCTCTTCGAGGTGCAGCACGGGGTGCGGTGATTGGCGAGGTTGCTGATGACGACGCGTCAAAGGGTGCCCAAGTTGGTGCCACGCTTGGCATGATGCGAGGGCGATCCGCTTCAAGGCAGGCGAATCAACAGGCTTCGGATGCACAGAACGCTGCCAACCAGCAGGCTTACGCGCAGAATCAGGACAACTTCAAAAAGGCCATGAGTATCTGCCTCGAAGCACGCGGCTACTCGGTCAAGTAAATGATGAAGTACCTGGCCTCTTTCCTGCTGATACTGGGCTGCTGGAGTCTTTCAGCAGCAGAAACCTCAGATAAATGGACTTATCCCAAAGTGCGCACCCTTGATCATGGTGCACTGATTGTCCATTCCCCACAGATCATTTCCTGGCAGAACTACAAGCAGGCTGAGCTCATGGTTGCTCTGGAGTATGCGCCCGCAGAAGGTGAAGAGTTACTGGCCGCTGCGCGATTATCTGGCAGCACCGTTGTTGATATGGCGGCCAGACTGGTAACAGTTTCGGGCTTAACGGTTGAGGAACTGAAAATCGCTGATCAAGGGGGCGACGCGCATGTTGATCGCCTTCAGCAGTTGATACAGGAAGAGACGCACCAGCTACCGCTCGATATTTTTCTGACCTCTCTTGCTCACGATGTCCTTGAAGTTAAAGAGGTAGAGGGTCTCAACACAGAGCCTCCGGCTATTTACCTCAAATCCAAGCCAACCCTGTTGCTGTTTGTAAATGGTGACCCGGCCGAACAGGCACTGGAGGATACGGGCCTTAAGGTCATTGCTAATGCCAACTGGCCAGTCGTTAAAGACGAGACGGGCGAATACTTTCTGCTGAACAAGACCGTGTGGTTTGAAGCGGCGAAACTTGAAGGCCCCTGGAAATTTGCCGCCATGGCACCTGAGGGAATCGAGAAGCTGGACCCGCGGGGTCAACACGTTGCCATGCGGGTAATCGAGCAGCCGATGGTGGCTGATTACGCAGATATCCTCACGGTCACGCAACCCAGTGAGCTGATTGTGATCGATGGTGAGATAAAGCTGGAAGAAATTCCTGAAACGGAAGGCCTCCAGTTTGTTTCAAACACCAACAGTCCACTTTTTAAACTGGAAGACACCTGGTACTACCTGGCAGCAGGTCGCTGGTTTGAGACAGTCGACCCAATATCCGGTGAGTGGAGCTTCCAGCCGAAGCTGCCGGATAACTTCGCCAGCATTCCGACCGATCATGGCATGAGCTTTGTGCTGGCCTCTGTCGCCGGTACTTTGCAGGCCCGCATGGCGATTCTCGAAGCCACCATGCCGGTTGAGAAGACTCTGCCGAATGATTTCCAGTTGAAGGCTGAGGTGACGTTTGATGGTGAACCCCAGTTTGAAACGATTGGTACGACAGGCATTGAGCGTGCCATCAATACCCCTTTTGACGTGCTCCGTTATCAAAAGAACTACTACCTCTGTTACGAAGGTGCCTGGTACCAGGCCGACGATCCTGAGGGTAAGTGGGTATTGGCCTATCGAGTACCAGATGCCATATACAATATTCCACCGGAATCGCCTGCTTATCCCACGACACAGGTCAGTGTGGCCTCAAGCACACCAACGACGGTGACCTACAGTTCAACACCGGCCTATGAGACCAGTATTTATATCTCCTATGGTGTCCCTGTTTATGGCACGGGCTGGTATTACGCGCCTTATCTCTACTGGTATCCGTGGTCCTACTCTTACGGTTACGGCAGCTTCTATAACCCGGTCACTGGTGCCTATGGAACAAGATCCGTTTGGTACGGTCCTTATGGTGGCTACAGTTATAACCAGGCCTACAATCCGACCACCGGTAGGCGCGGCTGGGTCGAAACCGCATGGGATGGTGATGAGTGGGCAAGTTACGGCGAAACCTACAATCCGCGCACCGGGACGTATACGGCAACTGAGCGCTACTTCAACGACGATACCGACCGTTTCGAAATGGAACGCGACATCGCCCGCGGTGGTGAGTCCATGCATGTTGAGCGAGAGTTTGATGTGGATGACGGCTGGTCCACGACCGAGCGCAGCACCTCAAAAGGCGGCAGTTCCTACGTGGAACGGCATCGGCAGGAAGACGGCTCATGGGAAGCGTCAGGGTCGTTTGAAACTGGTGATGGTCGCAGCGGCACTATTGAAGGTGAAGTCAGTGATGGTCAGCGCAGAACTGAAATCAAAGGCTCAGAAGGCGGCCAGCTGGTCTCCGGCGGCGACGGTCAAAACCGCGGCTTTATCGGTAAAGACAGCGATGGCGATCTTTACGCTGGCAAGAACGGCGAGATTTACAAGAAAGACGGTGAACAGTGGCAGAAATATAACTCTGAGAACCGCAGCTGGCAGAACAGTCACGCGGAGTCCCGCGACCGAGCGAGGCAGCGCGACTATGCCAGAACTAAAAGCCGCGATTACCAATCGCAGTTATCGAGAGATGCCCGCGCTCGCAGCATGGGACAACGTCAGTTCCAAAGACGGTCAGGTGGTATGCGCCTCCGAGGTCGGCGTTAACGATTGAGCCAGCCGTGGTCATACAGAGCAGCCCGGTAACCAACCCTATCGAGGTGAAACGTGAAATGCAGCAGCGGGGTTCCAGCATCACTAGTGGCCTGTATGAATTGCTTGAACGTGGCTGTCTGGCCTGCGGCTAGTAAATGTCTGGTAACGCCGTTGCCACACCTCTTGTATCTGCTGTTGCTGCCTATGTCAGCATCAGCAGATGTGATCTATCTGAATAATGGCGACCGCATCACCGGTGAAATCGTCCGTGTGGTGAATGAAAAAATCACCATCGACCCGGAATATGGTGGTGAATACGAGGTCAAGTTTGAACACATCCTGAAGGTTGAATCTGATCGAACCATGGATATTGAATTGTTCGATGGTACCCGTGGCGCTTTTCAGTTTGGTGAAGGTCAAGAGCCAGGTCAGCTCAAGCTGATCTCCGGTGTTATGACCACCAATATTGAGCTTTCGGAACTGAAACAGGCCGTTGAATTTGAAGACTTTAACTGGACGTCAAAGTTCGACTTGAGCTCAACTTTCTCAAAGGGAAATACAGACAGCCAGTTGATCAGCTTTCACGGTAATTCGCGATTCCTGCGCGGCAACCTCCGCTACGTGTCGGATCTCTCGATCGTGCGGGAAGAGCAGGATGGTGATTCCGTCAAGGAGCGAGATAAGTTTCGAGTCGGCTACAACTACATCTGGCAGAATGACTGGTACGCAGCTTTGGATGCGACCGTCGAACGTGATCCGATCTCACAGCTTGACCTGCGCACCGCAGTCAACCCGGCCATCGGCTATGACATCTGGGATGAGCCCAACAAATATTTCAGCGTTCAGTTGGGTGCCGGCTATGCATCTGAAAAATCCGACTTTGGTGATACGTCGGGCGGCAACATCGATTTCAGGTTAAGCCTTACCTACGATATCCCTAGACTGGACCTGGAGTTCTTCCACGACCAGCACATCTACCACAACCTGAAGGGGCGAAAGAACACGGTGTTTAACACCCAGACGGGTGTACGTTACGAAATAACGGACGATATCTACATCAATATTCAGGCAGATTACGACTACGATAACGATCCACCGGTAGATACTGACAGCAAGGACTTCACCTTCCTGATTGGTGCCGGTGTGGAGCTTTAGTAAGTTAGCGCCAGTTATTCGCCGTCAATAAACAGGCTGCTTACAGATCAGATGATGGGCTGGGCCGGTCCGAAGAAGGCTTTGGTTAATCGGGTCTTGATGGCCTTGGGAGTCATTTCCACACCCGGGAACTGTCCAACACTGCGGTAGTTATCGTGGAACTCCTTACTGTGGAACGGCACAACCTCGCCGCCTTCACGCAGTTCATAGCTGGCGGAGTAGGTAAAAGGCCAGACATTGGCAAATGGAATCAATGCGAAGATGTTCTCCATTACGCCGTTAAAGAAAGAAACGATAGGAATCTTTCGGCGCGGTGCAATGATCCAGGCATTCTGAGGAGCGGCAAACAACATGATCCGTTCTTCGACCAGTTCAAAAAACTCTCGGTCCCGAATGATCACGCCCACTTCGGTGTTAAGACGGGCTGATCTTGGATCCAGATTAAATGAACCAAGCCAGACGACATCATCGTCGAACAGAAAAGTCTTGGCGTGTATGCAGGCATAGTGCTTATCTGACTGCGACACCCCAGGCACCTTTACCATCATCTGGTCAATGTCCTGTGGTGCCGGCTTCATCTCATGGATTTCCCACTGAAATTGCCTGAGGTATTTCTTCTTGTTCTTGTATGAAAAGGCGTAGGCGTAGAAATGGTCTGCAGCGCCCAGGCTGTTCGAGGAAACCAGGATCTGCATGTCTGGATTGTTTTTCCTGATATCACGCCAGGCTTTGTTATCGCGAGCACCTGCCACAAGGTAAGGCGTCTGAAAGATCATGCGCTTACGTGCAGACGTAATCAGTTCGACCAGGTTTTCTGTCGTTTCTGCCAGGTCATCACCATCCTCGTGCTTGCCCGGATGGTCCGCCACGAACATCACTTCATCCAGTTGTATGCCCCTACTGGCGATGCGCTCTTCAACGCAGTCGGCACCACTGGCACATTTTGAGAGACCATCAAAGATAAACGGGATTTCATAAGCCACCGCAATGTCAGGAATCTCAACCTCGTTGTTCTGAATCTCTTTCCTGACATCCTTCATCTTGCTGGTTGGCACAGACAGATTGTCAGCCCAGTATTCTTCAAAGGATGTGGACATCTGTTCAACGACAGGGCCAAGCACCAGGATGTCCCGATCCAGAAAACTCCTGTCAGCTCCCCTGTCGAAATAGTCATTCTCGTAGTTGCGTCCACCCGTGATGCCATAGGTTCCATCTACAATGAAAATCTTGTTGTGCATACGGTGGTTGTATTTGCCAAAGCCTGTCGCAAGTACTCCCAACCTTTCGAGAACGTTGATATCGATGTCATCGGCAACCGGGTTGTACTGTTTGATCTCAATATTCGGATGCAGCTCGGTCAGGTAAGCAACAATGTTGTGCATGGCACGAACAGAGAGATCATCGATGATGATGCGCACCTGAACACCCCGCAGGGCCGCCTGGTATAGCTCCCAGAGCACAAACTGGCCTGTCTCGTCCGGCGTCCAGATAAAGGTCTGAATTTCTATCGACTCTGTGGCATTGCGAATCAGATGAATTCGGGCAAGCAATGCATCGTCACCCATTTCAAGCAGGTAGCCATAGTTGGACTGATTAGCCGCGACGTCGTCCAGGTGACTGTGGAAAGGGTTGTCGTCAGCGATAGATAACTGGCAGAGCGAGCCCAGTAAGAAGGCGCAAAGTTTTTTCAAAGAAAGCGTTAACGTCCATGAAAGACGGCAGATTATGACGATTCGGCATCATGGCCACAACAGGGTTCGTTGCGGGGCGAATACCAGGCCTTTAACATTGGCAACCCGGAGACAAATCGTGGTCAATTCCATGCTCTTTAGAAGGTCTTTCAAACTTCTACAACTGATATTGTTCGTTATCGGGAGCGTTCTGTCGCTGCCTGCCGTCTCTGACGAACGACCAAAGATCGGGCTTGTGCTAAGTGGCGGTGGCGCCAGAGGCGCCGCCCATATTGGTGTCTTGAAGGTCCTGGAAGCACACCGCATTCCCGTTGATTACATCGCCGGGACCAGCATGGGTTCTATCGTCGGCGGTCTTTACGCTTCCGGCCTGACCCCCGCAGAAATTGAACAAGCCATCAAAACCATCGACTGGGACGAAGTCCTGCGTGATCATCCTGATCGCGCAGACGAGCCTATGATTCGAAAAGAGCTGAGCGAGCAGTTTACCATCGGTGGCAAACCCGGATTCCGGGATGGCAAGGTTGTGTTGCCTGAGGGTTTGATTGCCGGTCAAAAAATCCTGCCAATCCTGCAGGCGATGACATTGCCGGTTGCTCACGTAAATGATTTTTCGCAGCTGCGAACACCTTTTCAGGCAGTTGCTACAAATATTGCCACGGGCGACATGCAGGTGTTGAAAAGTGGCGATCTGGCTCGCGCGATGCGCGCAAGTATGGCCGTACCCAGCATATTTACACCCACTGAAATCGACGGGAATCTCCTGGTTGACGGTGGCCTGACAAACAACATCCCGGTAGATATCGCAAAGGCCATGGGCGCAGAAATCATCATCGCCATCGACATCAGTACGCCATACCGGAACCGGGATGAAATCAGCAATCTGCTGCATATCACCGATCAGATGACCCGGATTTTGACGGGCGTTAACTCTCGAGAGAGACTTGGGATGCTGACAGAAAAAGATATCCTGATTCGTCCTCCACTCGGGGACATTTCCTCCGCCGATTTTGACCGAGCCGATGAGGCTGTTCCGATCGGCCAGTCCGAAGCAGAAAAACACCTGGAGGAACTCAAAGCACTGTCTTTAGATGAAGAGGCATGGTCAAAGTACCTGGCTGCGAAAAATGACATCCCGCCCAGCAATCTGCAGATCGCCCGCACCACCATTACAAACTCGTCAGAACTGGACGACCGCACTATCGAGAACCTGATCAACACCCAGGCTGGCGAAACGTTCAATCCCGAGAAGATCAGTGAAGATCTCTACAACATTTACTCGCTGGGGAATTTCAGCACCGTCAGCTATCGCATGGACCATACGGCTGATGGCGTTGATCTCTATTTCGATGCAGCGGCAAAAAGCTGGGGGCCTAACTACCTTTATTTTGGCATTGATATGGAAGGTGATCTTGAAGGCGACAACCTAATCAACTTCCAGCTGGGCTACTCCCGCGAAGAATTGAATCCGAGAGGAGGCATCTGGACATCATACGCCGTCATCGGTGCAGAGCCGGAAATCACGACACATATCTACCAGCCACTGTGGTTCAAGCGTGGACCATTTGTGACCGCCAGCCTGTCAATGAACCGGCATAACCAGGGACTCTATGAACATGGTCACAAGTTCGCCGAGTATCGGCTGAAGCAATCGGAAGCCAGCGCATCCATCGGCTGGGAGTTCAGCCGCAGGTCGGTTATCCAGCTGGGTGTTGACCGGATTCATGGTCGAGCGGACGTGTTGACCGGCGACCCGACCTTCCCTGAGCCCGACTACGATGATGGCGGCGTCTACGTTCAGTATCGCTATGACTCGCTGAACCACCGTGATTTCCCATCTAAAGGTGCGCTCTTTAACCTCTGGGGTAGAAAATCCTTCGACAGTTTCGGTGCCGACTCTGAATACGAACAGTATCGCCTGAAGACAGGGAAGATTTTCTCGTTTGGTGATCACAGATTAGGCCTGATACTCCACGGCGGCACAACCTCTTCTGCTGACTCAACCATTGCGGGCATCTTCCAGGCCGGCGGCGGCCCTCTTTTAATGGGACTAAAACAAGGACAGCTGTTGGGTCAGCATCTGGCGGTGGCACAGATGATCTATTTCAAGGAATACCAGCCGATGCCGTTCCTCTCTGGTTATATCGGCGCCGTGCTGGAATATGGAGGTGCCTACGATGAGCGGGACGACATCAATGTCGATAACTCCATAGGCTCAGGCAGTGTTTTCTTCGCGGTTGATACGCCGATCGGACCGCTGCAATTGGGTATTGGCGCAGCCGACAATGGCCAGTTCAGTTACTACGCCAGGATCGGCCACCTGTTCTGATCAAAAGGGCGGGACGGGGCGTCGCATCCTGATCATGCAAACGCAGTGAAGCTTCAGGGCTTCGACAACATGTCGAGGGCTTTCTTGCCAGGATTATCTCTGCTAGTGCCATATTGGATGAGACAGGGCACCAGTCACGCTCGCTTGGCCCGCGCGTAACCCACAATAGCCATTTGCAAATTGCTATAACTTGCAGTTTTTCGCGAAAGACAGACAGGCATTTCCAGTATGCATAAGAATTCGTTGCGTTTTGCAACAATATTGGCCTTCTTCTGGCGAGGTCGTTTGTCGTCTTTCGTCACAAAATCAGCGAAAAAATGAAATTAACCTGGCTGACCAGCTCAATGGCGACGAGCATGTTTCAGTTGATTGAAACGGATCAGGGGTGAGGCACCTCCTCTGATCCAGGTGGCCGCATGGTTGGTGCTTCCTGAGCAACCCTTCGGAAAAACAGCCGCTAAATTATTGAATATATTAAATAAATATTGCGGCTCAGATTATTCATTAATTCGAAGACAGCCTTCTGGTGCTGCGCAAATCGGCATGAGCAGCAAATGAATATTGCGGCGCCAACCAGGTTGGCCGAAAGAAAATGTCCCTATCTGCTTCATGACAAAGGCGAGTTGTTAACAACGCTCAAGGCCGAAATAGTAATTCTGGCACGGTTATTGAAATACGTTACATCGGAACGCGGCTGTCGCGATTTGATGTGACGGTCCTCAAATGCAAATTTAGTAGAAGTGACTGATGGAACAGAATACGCGCCTGCTTGGTATCAGCAAAGCCATGAACGACGTCCGCCAACTCGTTAATAAAGTGGCGGTGAAAGAGGCAAATGTCCTGATACTGGGTGAGACCGGTACCGGGAAAGAAATGGTGGCGCGGAGTATTCATGAGAACTCGAATCGTAAAGATGGGCCGTTTGTACCGATTAACTGTGGCGCGGTACCTGCTGAACTCTTTGAGTCAGAATTGTTTGGCCATGAAAAAGGGGCTTTTACCGGTGCCATTTCTGCACGCAAAGGTCGGTTCGAGCTGGCTGAAGGCGGTACTCTTTTCCTGGATGAAATCGGCGACATGCCATTGGACATGCAGGTCAAAATCTTAAGGGTTCTCCAGGAGAAAATGTTTGAGCGGGTCGGCGGAACCAAACAGATTCGCAGCAACGTGCGGATTATTGCAGCGACTCATCAAAACCTGGAGCAAATGGTTGAAGAGAACCAGTTCAGGATGGACCTGTTTTATCGGCTTAATGTATTTCCTATACAGACGCCATCGCTGAAGGAGCGTCCTGAGGATATTCCAGTGCTGGTAGACTCGATCGTCGACCAGTTTACCGAAGGCGGTGAGCCAATCCGATTCAACGAGAGAGCGATCCAGCAGTTGCAGCGCCATCACTGGGAAGGCAATGTTAGGGAGCTGCTGAATCTGATAGAGCGATTGTCTATCCTCTATCCGGGAGAAGAGATCTCAGTGGATAAACTGCCATTACGCTTTGTCGAGGATGAACTGGCAGAGTGCAGCAGCGAAGTGCGGGTTTCAGAGCTTGAGCTACTGCATGACGAGACCGTCGATCTCAAGACAAAGATCAAGAACTACGAGATCAATTTTATTCTCAAGGCGCTTGAAATTACGTCGGGCAATGTCTCCCAGGCAGCCAATAAGCTGAGTCTGCAACGCACCACGCTCGTGGAAAAAATCCGTAAATACGATATCAGCTACGCCTGAGCTCAACCTCACGGGGATGCCTGTCTTTCCACTATGTGGGAACTGCCCGGGCGAAATGGGTAAACTATCTGAGCGTACCCGTGGAGGGCCACGCTGCAATTTAGGCTCCAAACATCACACCGAGTTTGCGCTCACCATGACACACCTACTCACCCACAGTCGCCGCGAGCTTGCGCTATGTATCGCAATAATTTGCTTAGCGCTCACTGCCTCTGCGGCAGAGAATGAAATCGTCGGGTCAGAGGGCAGCGACCGCCTGGTTGGGACCCCGAGCTCGGATTACTTCGTCGGAGGTGCCGGCGCCGATGTGTTTGTTATCAACTATCTGTCTGCCACGCCAGATGTCATTGCTGACTTTGATCCAGAGGAAGGCGATATTATAGAGCTTGCCTTTAACTCCACTAACAGAGGCATGACCTTAAGAAGAGAGAACTTCTCGATCAATAGAAAAGGCGTGGTCAAATACAGAATCGGCAACAAGGACCAGGACCTTGTGCGTTTAAACCGATCCGATCTTCGCCTGGAGCTGGACCCCAGGAAAGGTCGCTATTTCCTTAAATTCTCTAAAGAGTTCTGACGGCACGCTGGCAGGGGCAGATGACTGCCTAGCGAGGCTGGAGCTGTTGCGGGTGCTAAGCATCTATTGAGAAGGATCAACGATCGCCTGGTGTATCGTCCGAACGCACATCCGATACCTCGTTTAATAAACTCATGAGCCGCTGATGAATCGTGGGAGCCGTCTCTGCGCCCAGGGAGACAATTTCCCCATAGGTCTCTTCTGTCTCACCATAGATCCAGGGTGCTTCGTCATCCCACTCGCTTTTTGGAATGATGTAGCCAATGGCGTCGTTTGCGAGATTCACCATCAGGTTCACGCGGCCCGTGAGTGCGTCTCGAATGGGTGGTACTTCGACCGGCGCGATGGTGAAGTCTGCCCCTGCAGGATTCTCAATACCGCCGATAGCGATTTCAGGGTAAAGCTCGCCCGGGATAGCTGTCAGGGTAGCTTCACCTATTTTGATCCAGGCGAGCTCACTCTTGTATCGGATAAAAGGGGAGCTCATATGCAGGGTCGGGTCAGAATCGACCAGACCCGTTAACGTAGCCAGTGCCAGCATCCAGTTCGATATGCTGAGATCGACCTCTTCAGCAACGAAATCCAATGTTGGGTTGGGATAGGTATAAAACGCGTTGTTCAGCCAGGCGCTGATGACCTGGTCGGCGAGACCGTAACCAAACGCCCTCGCTTTAGCGTCACCCGCCTCAGTGATGCGCTCGTCGAGGAAAGCATCGTAGACCCACTCGCCAGGTGCAGAAGTCATCAAGCCGCCGATATTACCGGTCAGCCATAGGGTTGTGCCTCCAAAACCGGATCGAATCTGCTCGCCCTCGTAGTAAATACCATCGCTGATACCCCGTCTGAGATATCCGGCAACATCAGGTGTCAGCTGCAGATTGCGATCCCAGGCCAGCTCAACATGGATCCCAAAGTTAACGACCGTTCCAAGCACCTCCCCACTTTTTGCCTTGAACAACAACACACGAATCTTGTCATCAATAACCTCGGGTTCCCGAGCATCCATGACAGGCGTATTCGGCGAGTTGGCGATCGCTGCCATATGCAGCGTGGCGGGTTCAATCTGACTTGAAGCGTCGCGCAAGGCATCGACCATCTGGTCTCGAAGAAAGTTCATGTACTCCGGGTTTACGCCACTCGACAGCGTGCCTTCGCCCCACAGACCCTGTGTGTCCGGGCCTTCATGATTGTGTGTCGAGTGCACAAGGACATAGTCGAGATCCAGCTCTGCGGGTACATTTGATCTCAAGTCCTGCACGAACGAGCGCATCAGGCCAATAGTATCGGCCGCGACAACGCCGATGCGCGCGGTGCCATCGTCGAGGACCATGGCGACGGCCTTCAGCGGCGAAAGCACACCTTGCGCAGGCCGCTGATTCTGAAACCCGGCCATCCAGACGGCGTCGAATTCACCGTTGCCGTTAACGTCTTCCCAGGTGTCAACGGCAGGATCAAACTGCGCGTTATCGTCGACATCAATCCACGTGTCAGTAATGGTTGGGGTTATATCGCGTTCGGCGAACCCTGCCTGAATATCGGCCTGAACAGACCCCGGCCCCATTAGTGAAACGACAGCGAAGGTCGTGATTAAAAGCGAGCGGTATTTTGACAAAGGTGGCATGCACTGCTCCTTTCATATCGCTGAATTGCCTGCTCGTGCCAGCGCTATATCGATTGATGATTAACTTGCTGTATTCCCGATTATCGCTGAAGTAAACGGGAAGCGGCTAGCGTAGAATAATTTTCGTTCCTGCAGGAGTCGATCATGCCCGTACCCGTCATACTCGATACTGATATTGGCCTTGATGTCGATGATGTCTGGGCGCTGGCTTTCATGCTGAAGTGTCCAGAGATCGACGTGAAACTCATTACCACAAATACCGGTGATACCACCTACTCTGCTCGCCTGGTCGCTAAACTGCTTGAAATAGCAGGTCGAACGGATATACCCGTCGGTGTTGGCATTCCGCTCGATTCTGTTGCCCGCACACATTCGGCCTGGCTGGGCAACTACCAACTGGGCGACTATCCGGGTGAGGTTCTGTCTGATGGGGTTGGTGCTGTTTCTGATCTGGCTCGTGACTCATCAGAGCAGGTGGCGATCGTCTGTATTGGTCCGCTTGCCAATATTGCAGCAGCCCTGACGCGGGATGCCGCACTGCCACAACATGCTCGCTTTATTGGCATGCACGGCAGCATTCGCAGAGGCTACATGGGCGCCAGCACCCCCATGAAGGAATACAACGTCAAAATTCACACTGCTGCCTGCAAGAAAGTGTTCGAGACCGATTGGCATCTATCGATTACACCACTCGATACCTGCGGCCTGGTTCGTCTCACTGGCGATAACTTCCAACGCGTAAAAGAAAGTCAGGATCCACTGGCGCAAGCGGTCATTGAAAATCACTTTGGCTGGTTTGAAGCCTGCAAAGACTGGGAATTTTTAAAAGCGTATGACCCGGAGGTTGAATCATCCGTGCTTTATGACACGGTTGCCGTATACATGGCTTTCTCGGAGGCACTGTTAGAGATGGAAACCCACCCCATTATTGTTACGGATGACGCCAGGACCCTG
>Ga0255759_10001669_pt1 | contig 19861 bp, 16 predicted proteins | sample 101ome_20_FD_179959 | JGI IMG/M metagenome (GOLD analysis project Ga0255759, IMG submission 179959) | Coastal salt marsh microbial communities from the Groves Creek Marsh, Skidaway Island, Georgia - 101404AT metaG (version 2) | ecosystem: Environmental > Aquatic > Marine > Intertidal zone >...
CATAAGATGAAAAATCCGGAAGTCCGGGCAGAGAAAATGTTTGAGCAACTCGATGCGGATGGCAGTGGTGTCATCACCATTGATGAGTTCATCGCGCGGCCGGGTGATCGGGCAGAACGTCACTTTGAGCGACTCGATACGAATGAAGACAGCAGTCTTTCGCTGGAAGAATTCCTCGATCGACCGCCGCGTCCTGACACCGATATCGATCGAGAAGCTGTCCGGGCCTGCGTTGAAGAGGCGCTGGGCGAGGAAATGCCGGCGCGACCTGAACCTGAAGCCATATTCGCCGATATGGACGCTAATGGCGATGGCGCCGTGAGTCAGGATGAATTCCTGAGCGAAGCTGAAGCACGCGCCAGCGATCGGTTTGCGACCGTCGACAGTGATGCTGATGGCGGCGTTACGCTGGAGGAGCTGCGTGCTTCGGTTGAAACTGGCTCCAGCCGTCGCGAAACCCGCAGACAGTGCGTTGCAGAGCAGCGCGCTGCAGATGAGCTGACCGGCGGCTGATCAGGCTGCGGCACGGCAGGTAGGGAGTCCCCCCGGCTGCTGTGCCGCAGATAAGTACCGAATAGCGCTCAGGCCAGCGCGTGATCCAGGGCAAGCAGGAAACTGGCCGTGATTCTGAGGCTGACCCGGGCATCCGGCACGAACGATTCCGCGGCATGGTACAGGCCCGGGAATACCGCCAGTTCAGTGGGTACGTGGGCGTCCATCAGGCGTTGGGCGTACTCGATGTCCTCATCACAGAATAGATCAGCGGTACCAACACAAACATAAGCAGGCGGCAGGCCGCTGAGATCCGTCGCGCGTGTTGCGGCCGCATAGGGCGATGCATCCTCGCCGGGGGTTCCATCCAGATACATCTCCCAGGCATTGAAAGAGGTTTTCTGCTTCCAGACCGGGTGGTTGGTGACCTTGCCCGAAGGGGTGGCATGTAGGTTATCGATCATTGGGTACAGGAGCAGTTGCAGGCACAGCGGGAAGTTATCGCGGTCCCGGTTCATAAGTACCACGCCGGCCGCCATGCCGGCGCCGGCACTGGCGCCGCCGACGGCAACCCGACCCAGATCCAGGTCATAACCGCTTTCCCCCGACATGACCCAGGCGAGGGTTGCATAGCAGTCCTCCGGACCCGCAGGAAAGGGATGCTCCGGCGCCAGCCGATAGTCGACCGAGAATACGGTGCAGTCGCAGTGATCAGCGATGACCTCTGCGCGAAGGTCTTCTGCAGAACCCAGGACATAACCGCCGCCATGAATCCAGATGACCGCAGGCTGCTGCGGGCGATCAGATTTGCGGTAGATGTAGACGTCGACCTCGCCCTCGGCCGTGGCAATGGTTGCCTTGTCTTTCTCGACCCGGACGTCGGAAGGCGCGGCTGGCTGTTCGGCCAGCAGCTGGCGGATCTCTTTGATGTTGTCGCGGGTGATATCGAGATTGGGCAGGGTCTCGATTGCCGGCAGCAGTTCATCATCAATTCTGTTGTAATCAAGTTCCATTGTTCTTACTCCGCTTCTATCGCGGGCAGGCGTGCCCGCAGTTCGTTTTTAGCGACTTTCTCCAGCGTCGAGCGTGGCAGCGCATCAACGCGGAAAACGTCCCTGACCACCTTGAAGTCGGCCAGGTTGACCTCGCAGTGGTCGATAATCTGTTGTGTGAAAGCTTCTTCGTCAAGTTCGCGGCCGGCGCTGGTTGGAATAACGAAGGCCACGGGGACTTCATCCAGCATGAAGTGTTTGCGGGCAACGACGGCGCATTCATCGGCGAGGCCCGTCTGCATGATCACGGTCTCAATCTCAGATGCGGCGACATTTTCAGCGCCGACCTTGAGCATGTCTTTTTCTCTGTCACTGAAATACAGCCAGCCATCCTCATCCCGTCGGACGATATCGCCGGTATCAAACCAGCCGCCGGCATCGAAGGCCTGCTTATTTGCCTCGGGGTTGCGGTAGTACTCCTTGAACATCGACACCCCGCAGACACCGCGGATATGTAGCACGCCTTTTTCTCCCGGGGCGGCAAGACTGCCATCTGCCCGGCGAATCTGGATCTCGTACTCAGGCGCGGCCCGACCCAGCGTACCATGGGGGCCTGGGTGATCGGCATCGGTGACGATGCCCTGGGTCAGGGTTTCCGTCATACCCCACCAACCAATGGTTTCGACGTTGAAGTGCGCACCGATCGCGGGCAGGCTGGCAGGGCCGCCCCAGAAGCGCTGGCCATGGTCGGGGACCGGTTGCGACATCAGCGCCTTGAAACTGAACGGGATCATAGACACCCAGGTGACGCCATGGCGCAGGCAGGTGTCCCAGAATCGGGAGGCAGAGAACTTAGGTTGAACGACCACCGTGCCGCCAGACCAGTGCGTCGACAGCATCGAGTAGCCCTGGGCATTGGTATGGAATAGCGGCATGTACACGAGGGTGACATCATCGCGCTGCAGCCGCATATGTATGGCCGAGACCTTGCCAGCCCAGAGGCCATTGGCATGCGTCCAGAGTACGGCCTTCGGTCTCGAGGTTGTGCCGGACGTGAACTGCACGCTCAGGTTGCGCTGCGGATCCGCCTTAAGTTCTGGCAGGGTCGAATCCGAGAAGAGTGATCGCCAGGCTTCGCCATTGATTGCCGAGATGATCTCATTGGCATCTTCTCGCGCCGCACCGGCATCGTTGTCGGTGACCGCAATAAACCGCAGGCCTTCACAGGCCTCAGCGATCATCTCGGCGAAAGCAGGCTGGGTAATCGCACAGACCGCCTCAGTCACCTCGGCGAAGTAAGACATGTCGCGTGCGACTGAATGCGTGTTGGTCGAAACCGCGACTGCGCCCAGTAGCGCGCAACCATACCAGGCGAGAATAAACTCGGGTGAGTTGTCGAGGTGGATAATGACGAAGTCACCCGCCGTGACGCCGCGGTCGTGCAGGCCTGCTGCGACACTTGTTGCCTCTTGCAGGAGTTCAGCATAAGTCCATGAGGCCTCGTCGCCGCTGACCGGGCACCAGGTCAGCGCGGTTTTGTCAGGTTGACGCTCTGACCACTGCTGCAGCATCCACGGGATATCGAGACCATCGAATGCCTCAGCACGGCTGCGGTCGATTTCTGTCTTCAAGTCCATGCCACAAAACTCTGAGAAGCGATGCCTGAACCATACTGCAGCTTGTCAGGCAGGTCGACTCGCTGTGGGGCAGTATTCGTCAAACTCATTCAGCTTCAGCAGCCGTGGCGTGCTGGCTAGACTTCTGTGCTTTTAATTGCCCTGTCGGTTTCACGCTAGGAAGAGGAAACACTGCCAATGAATGTCGACCCAAAATCCGCCGGATTCTCGGAGGCGCGCCTTGAGCGCATCACCACCCATCTTGAAGAAAACTACATGACGCCAGGCAAAATCACGGGATGCCAGGTGATGGTGGCTCGAGGCGGTGTGCCGGCCTATTTTCGGTCGTTTGGACAGATGGACCGGGAGCGTGGCAAGACAGTTGAAGACGATACGATCTTTCGCATCTACAGCATGACGAAACCGATTACGTCGGTGGCATTGATGATGCTTTTCGAGGAAGGCCGATTTCAACTCACCGACCCGGTGTCGCGCTTTATTCCTGCCTGGTCAGATCAACGGGTGTGGCTCGAGGGTGAGGGCGACGAGATGAAGACCCGCGAGGCCGCCAGGCCGATGACCATGCGCGATGTGCTCTGTCATACTGCGGGCCTGACATACGGCGGTGCACTGTTCCCCGGGCCGCTGCATCCGGTTGACCAGGTGTACAAGGCGCTGGGAGTGAACCGCAGTGAGGGCGAGACCTACCAGACATTTACGGACAAGCTGGCGCAGGTGCCGCTACGCTACGAGCCAGGCACAGCCTGGATGTATTCGCTTGCTACCGATGTCTGCGGCATCCTGGTGGAGATCATTTCAGGCATGCCTTTTGCTGACTTCCTGAAGACGCGGATCTTCGACCCGTTGGGTATGACCGACACCGCTTTCACAGTGCCGGATGACAAGCTCGAGCGTTTTGCAGCCAACTACGGCCGTGCCCCCGACAAGTCGCTAAAGCTGATTGATGACCCGGAGCAGAGCACCTACAGGCAGCAGCCGACTTTTGCGTCAGGTGGCGGTGGCCTCGTTGGCACGACAGCTGACTATGCCCGCTTTGCCGATATGCTGCGCTGTGGTGGCGAACTCGATGGCGTGCGTATTATTGGCAGCCGCACACTGCGATTGATGAGGATGAATCATCTGCCTGAGGGTGCCGACCTGGCATCTGTTGCGATTGGCGGGTTCTCTGAAACCGCCTACGAAGGGGTGGGCTTTGGGCTTGGCTTTGCCTCTACGCTGGATGAGGTTACGGCCGGTAATATCTCAGCGGGTGACTTCTACTGGGGTGGTGCGGCTTCGACGATCTTTTGGGTAGACCCGGTGGAAGACCTGTATGCGATCTTCATGACCCAGCTGATGCCGTCGGGCACCTTCAACTTCCGCGGCCAGCTGAAAAATATCATCTACAGCGCGTTTAAGGATTAAAGACCCCGCAGCCGGAAAGCAACTACCTGGCATGTTCCGCCAGGAACGCCCGGGTCTCGTCGATAAACTGATCAAACTGATCGTGATGCAGCCAGTGACCGGCCTCATCGATATCGATCAGCGTACCTTGCCTAAAGAATTTCAATGAGCCGTCCTGACCAGTGCGATGTTCCAGGCCCTGTTTCGCGTTCAGCAGCAGGGTGGGGCAGCTGATGGCCTCGTGCACCTGGTTGCTTTCGTCATAGGACAGGCCAAACGGAGACCAGGCATGGGTGTAGTTGTCGAACTTCCAGCTGTAGGAGCCATCCTCATTGCGATGGCTGCCATGAACTGTCAGGTGCTCGGCATGCTCATCGCTGAGGTGCGGGTTCGAGGTCTTCATCCGCTCCAGTGCATCCGGCAGCTCGGTATAGCGCCGGGGAATCCGCGCTGCGATGGTTCGTGATTGCTCAACCCATTCCCGTGTGCGACTCGTTGGTGATGATTCGCCGTGCAGTTTCTGCCAATAGCTACCGACGCCCTCGACAGAAATCAGCGAGGCAACTCTTTCGGGGAAGGTGCCCGCGAACAGGCAGGCGATCATGCCGCCGAGGGAGTGGCCGATAATGTTGACGGGATCAAGCTGCTCCTGCTCGACCAGCTGGGCGATATCGTAAATGAACTCGAGACTGCCATAGGATGAACCCCTGGCCCATTCTGAGTCACCATGGCCGCGCAGGTCAGGGGCGATCACGTGGTATTCCTGGGCCAGTGCCTCAGCTGTCCAATCCCAGCTCCGACAATGATCCTGCACACCATGGATCAGCAGCACATGGGGTTTGTCGATGTCACCCCACTCAAGGTAGTGCAGTTTGAGGCGCTGCGAAAAGTAGCTGTGGGATGTCGGGCGCAGGATCGGGTTATGCATGGCTTGGCTTTGGCTGCAGGAGTTTTTACTCTATATGAAAATAACGCCCGGCAATACGTCACCGGGCAGCGAAGGACAGAGTCAATGTGGCAGATGACATTAAAGCAGCGCAGGCGGCACCGCGAACTGGTGGCGGAGTTTGACCGCCTGAAACAGAGCCCGTACCTGCAAGTGGCCGAAGATTATGAAGTTGGTAAGGACCCGGAAGAAGACGAGAAATACCGGGCTGTGATTGAAGCGTTCAATGCCGTCGTTAACGAAATGCATGAAATCGAAGAGGCGGCGCGCCAGCGCACCTGAACGGGAGCTAATCTAGAGCCCTCAGCTTAATGTAGAGCCCTCACCTTAATGTAGAGCCCTCAGCTTAATGTAGAGCCCTCGACAGCTTCCCACGATACTGCCGCGTCAGCGGGTCACTATTACCGAGCACCTCGAACAGATCGATCATGGCCTTGCGGGCAGCGCCGTCATTCCATTGCGGATCTTTTGTCACAGCAGCAAGCAGCGCCTCCAGGGCCTGCTCCGATTCACCCTGGCCACCCAGGGCAAGCCCATAGCTGATCATGGCACCCAGATCACCGCTCTCCGCGGCACTAGCCAGCTGCTCAAGGTCAGTCCCGGCGGCTGACTTGAGCTTTGCCTGGGCGATCAGTCTGGCGACTTCATCATGACCATCGGAGGGAATCTTCGACAGCAACGCTATGGCATCCTCGTACTGTTCCTGTGCCATCAGCAGACTGCCTCGGCAAAGCACGATCGCCGGGTGTTTCGGGTAAATCGCTTCAGCCTCAGCCAGCAGCGCTGCGGCGGTCGTGAGGTCGTCGGCCTGAATGGCATTGCCCGCAGCGACGACGAGTTGCTCGAGTGCCGAAGGGATCACCTCATCAAGGAACTGTCGGATCGCCTGTGGCGGCTGGGCGCCAACAAACTGGCTGACGATCTGCCCGTCGCGAATGCCAATCACCAGTGGAATACTCTGGGCCCGCAGTGCCGTTGCCACCTGTGGGTTTTCATCGATGTTGATTTTGACGAGCTCGAACTTGCCATTGTATTCGGCTTCCAGATTGTCGAGCACTGGCCCGAGCTGGCGGCAGGGGCCGCACCAGGGCGCCCAGAGATCGACAACCACGGGTACTTCCTTCGAGCGTTCGACGACCCTGGTTTCAAACTCGGCATCGGTAACATCAATTGGCATAGCGGGACTCCTTCCTTACAGCGTGAAATATGGGCGACACAGCGGCTTTTCAAGCAGGGTCAATTGGCACGCCGGCCGCCATTTGCTAACGTCCCGCCTGTTCTTTACTTCGCCCCCTGAGGAAATCAGCCATGCGCGCACTCTGGATCAAGATCCACCTCTATATCGCCGCCTTCTTTTCACCCATGCTGCTCATGATGGCAGTGTCAGGCGGGCTCTACCTGCTGGGCATCAAAGGGACGGTCGAGAAGACGCCGGTCGAAGTGATGATCATGCAGCCGATAGACGTCAAGGCAGAGACATTGAAGCAGGATGTCGACGGCTTGTTGCAGGCGAATGGCGTGGTGCATGTGTTTGAGTACGTCAAAGTCAGCGGCAAGACGCTGATCACGCGGCCAACATCAGAGCCTTACTATGAAATCAATATCGGTGAATCGCCTGCAATCACCTATGTTGAGCCTGACCTGGTCAAGCAGCTGGTTGAACTGCACAAGGGACATGGCCCCGGCATCTTCAAAAATCTGCAGAAGATCATGGCGGCCGGGCTGTTGATTGTGCTGCTGAGTGGTCTCTGGCTGGGGCTCAGTTCGCAGCCCCTGATGCGGCAGACACTGGGCATCAGTGGCGCCGGGCTGGTTGTGTTTGTGCTGGCAGGCTTTATTCTCTGACGTCGAACTGACCCATGTTTGAACAGCAGGACCTGGTCAGGATTGCTAATCAGACGATGCCCTTCGGTCGCTTTAAAGGCCGGGCCCTGATTGATCTGCCCGAGGAATACCTGCTCTGGTTTGTCGACCGCGGTTTCCCGGCAGGGCAGTTGGGCGATCTGATGCAGCTCACCCTTGAGATCAAGATCAACGGCCTGGAGAAGCTGATCTACCCATTAAAGATGGCGGATGATGCAGTGCCCAGGGTCAGGCAGTCTTTCACTTTCGGGGCTGACGAGGAAGACTGATCATTCCGCAAGGAATGGCAGGCGTGTGTCCTCGAATACATCGAATGTTGGCGTATAGCCTTCCGGGCTATCGAGACTGCCCATTGTAATGTCGATAATTTCCGGATGGGTCCTGTTGATACAGGCGATGGGTGTACCGCAGGCATCACAGAAATATCGGGTGCCGTCGTCGGACGACTGCAGTTGTTTCGGTTCACCCTGTGTGTAGCTGAAGCTGTCGATCGGCACCACCAGCCAGGTCACAAAGGGTGCACCGCTGGTGCGGCGACACATGCTGCAGTGACAGTTGGCCACAGGCACGTCGGCTTTAGCGAACTCATAGCGGATGGCGCTGCAGAAGCAGCCGCCTTTGATAGTGTCAGTCATCTCGATCTACCTCTTTGAAGACACGCAGGAAATTGTCACCCCAGATCTTACTGATCTCTTCGGCCGTGTAACCCCGCTCAGCCAGTCCCTGGGTTACATTCATGGCCTCGCTCGCGTCCTTGAAACCTTCGATGCCGCTGCCGTGGTTGAAGTCAGTGCCAATACCAACATGATCGATACCCACCCGGGCCACGATGTAGTCGATATGATCGAGCATGGCATTGACGCTGCCCGGCCCGAGTAGATCGCTAACGCCGGTCAGGAATCGCTGCTGAACTGTCGGGTCATCCAGCTCCCAGTAAAGCTCGAACGGATACAAGTAGTCTTCTTTCAGGCCGGCCTCGCGGCGCACCGTTCGAATCGCCGCATCCAGCGCCTGGTTGCTGGAGTCAAACAGGTAGCCGCGAAACGGTGCGACATGAATCACGCCACCGCCGCGAGCAATCGCATCGATCTCTTCATCGGAAAGGTTCCGACTCACGTCCGACAGGCGCTGCACATTGGAGTGGCTGGCAATCACGGGAGCAGAAGAACGTGAGACAACCTCGAGGGTGGCATCCCTTGAGAGCTGAGACACATCGATGATGCCGCCAAGTTCGTTAATTCGTGCTACGGCTTCCTGACCCAGTTGACTCAGCCCGCCGTGCTCTTCGCTTGGCTCGTGCTGTCCGAGTTCGGCGATAAAGATGGGCCGTGAGGAGTCCGCGTAATCATTGTGACCCATATGCGTGAGGGCGAAGACCCTGACGCCTGCCTCGTAGTACTGATCAATGTTCGAAAGATCGCTGCCGAAAATGCGGGCGTTCTGCAGGCCGAGAATCAGGGCGAGGTTACCCGCTGCGTGGGCAGCTGCCAGTTCATCTGCATTGCGTGCCAGGACCAGGTCGTCATCGGGATCAGCGGTCATGGTGAGGATCGCATTCAGCTCTTCATCGGCCCGCGCCTTCGCCGCGGCGTGACCCGCCTCATCGCGTGGGCCTGGGCCGACGGCAACTGCCATGACAACGGCATCTACGTCGCCAGCTCGCATCTTGTCGGGGGCGACCTGTGACCTGCCATCAGCACCGACATAGCGGCTTTCCTTGCCAGGGATCTCAACGTCGGCGTGAGCATCGAGTACCAGTGCTGCCTGGTGAGCGGCAGCGATATCGGTGACGGTTTGCTTCGGTTGTTTCAGCGGCAGGCGGTTGCGCAGGAAGCGCCGCACGTTTTCACCCATCACCTGGCGAATCTCGTGTTCCGTAAAGCCGGTATCGATCATGGTCTGCGTCAGGATCGTGAGTTCCGAGGTATCGATGAGTACCGCGGTAGCGCCGTCATAGTCCGAGCCGAGGGCAACGTGATCGACGCCCAGCAGGTCAATGGCATAGCGGATGCTTTTGACGATCCCGGCAGGTGAGGGATCACAGACCGCGCCCTCCCAGTATCCAATACCGATCAGGCCGCCCTCACTGGCAACCCTTGACATCAGTGCATCATCCAGATTCCTGCCCTGGTCGCAGACGCCTTTGACGCCGCCGTGCGACAGGATCACCGGCCTGTCGGTCGCATCAAGAATATCGGCCACCATCTGCGGCGAGGCATGGGCGATATCAATGATGATGCCGAGCTCATCCATGCGCTGCAGCGCGGCCTGGCCGAACTCGGACAACCCGGCCTTGCTGGTGCCGTGCAGGGAGCCACCCAGTTCATTGTCGAAGAAGTGGGTGAAGCCAGAGATAGCGAGGCCCTGTGCCGCCAGCTTGTCGAGGTTGTCGACACTGCCCTCGAGCGGGTGTGCGCCTTCAATCAGGTAGAGTGCACCGGTGACGTTTTCACCGGCATCGCGCCGCGCAAGAAAGGCCTCGAGTTCCTCACGATATTGGATCACGACCAGCTCGCCGTCGCTCCTTTCGGCAAATGCATGCAGCTTCTCAAGCTGGTACACGGCCCGCTCGTAAATGCTGTTCCAGGTGCGCATGGGCCAGAACATGCCCATGGCGAGCCAGGTGATACGGTCAGAGTCGCCGGTGTTCTGCCGGTAGTTCTGGCCTTCAGGACTCTTGGTCGTGGCCGAAAACACCTGCAGGGCGACGTTGCCGCGCTGCAGGCGCGGCAAGTCCATATGGCCGATCTCGGATTCCTGCAACAGGTCGCGCTTCCAGAGCAGGGAGTCGCTGTGCAGGTCGGCAATGAACAGTGAGTCGTGCAGCTTCTGCACCTCCGGGCGGATCACATAGTCATCGTGGGGCAGGTTGACGTTGGTGCCGTCCTCGACGATGCCAGGCACGACAAAGTGCAGCGCAGATACCGCGACGATCAGGAGCAGGGCCACGCCGGTTAGCAGCCACTTGAGCAGGGAGTTCACGGGATCGAATCCTTTCTTGTTGTGCTTTATTGTTCTTTTTTGTTCTGTGCCGACCATAGCCTGAATCCCCGGCAGCGTCGAGCAGTCGGACGGCCGTGCGATTAGTGGTTAAATAGCGCCATGATTGAAGAAAAAGACTACCCGAAGATTGATTCACTGCTGCAAGTGATGGCGCGACTGCGCAACCCGGATGGCGGCTGCCCCTGGGACCTGGAGCAGGACTTCCGCTCTATTGCACCCTTCACACTCGAAGAAGCCTACGAAGTCGTGGATGCCATTCAACGTGATGACATGGCGCACCTCGAAGATGAACTGGGGGACCTCCTGCTGCAGGTGGTCTTCCATGCCCAGATGGCGCAGGAAGCGGGCGAGTTTGAGTTCGGTGATGTCGTCGCCGGTATTGTTGCCAAGATGATCCGGCGCCACCCGCATGTGTTTGCCGATGAAGTGCACGAAACGCCCGGCGACGTACTGACCCGCTGGGATGAGATCAAGGCTGCCGAGAAAGCCGCGCGAGGTGATACCGGCGGCAGCAGCCCGCTGGATGATATTCCCGCCAACCTGCCGGGCCTGATGCAGGCGCAGAAACTGCAGAAGAAGGCACACAAAAATGGCATGCCCCAGGCCGGGGCCGATGAGACTCTGGGTCAGCTGGGAGAACTGCTAAAAACAGATCAGTGGCAGGAGGCCGCCAGCAGCGAGATGGTCGGTGACCTGCTGTTCGCCTGCGTTAACCTGGCGCAGCAGTTCGATGTCGATGCGGATGCCGCGCTGCGCGAGGCCAACCAGCGGTTTCGGGAACAATATGCGGCGGCGACCGGCCATGCTGACTCGTAGACAGAGTTACCTGCAGCATCTGGATGCGGCATCAGCGCCGCCCACCAGTGCGGAGTTGGAAGCTGAAGGTTATGTCCTGCTGAAATCGGTGTTTACGCCGGCTGAAGTGGATCAATTGAAATTCGAGATTAACAGCGTCTTTGATGCCCTGCCGCCTGATGGTCGGACCAGGCACCGTTCACTCGAGGATGATGCAGAATTCCGCTACGAGATGTTCAATCGCAGCGCTGCCTGCCAGCGGGCCGTTGCGCATCACGGCATCCTCGATGTCATTGAACCGCTGCTTGGTGAAGACTGTCATATCATCGCCAATACCGCCTGGAAGAATGGCACGGCGCATGTGTCTGAACATGGCGGCGGCGTCTGGCACATTGATGCCGGCCCACATGTGCCGCTGCCACCGGGCACCGAGTGGCCCGCTGAGATCCCGCACCCTGTGTTTGCAGTCGGCGTGCACATCTACCTGCAGGACTGCGACATTGATGATGGTCCAACCGGTGTGATTCCGGGCAGTCACGTCTCGGGCGGTTTCCCGCCGCTGGACCAGTTGTGGGATAAAGACCTGTCCTGGAACGGGCAGGGCGTTGTGCCCCTGCTTGCCGAGGCCGGTGATGTCGGCGCGTTTGTCTCAGACGTCTGGCACCGGCGCATGCCGCAGGGTCCGAACGACCAGGGACGTTTCTTCCTGCAGGTGCATTATGGTCGCCGCGATGTCGCGCAGCGCGTCAGGACCACGGCCGAGGTCAACCACCTGAGTGACGAAGCTTTGGCCAGGATAGAGAGTCGCCGCGAGCGCCGACTGTTCGGCCTGCACTCGCCGCACTTTTACGACGGCTGAGCCACAACAAGAACCACAACAAGAACCACAACAAGATTGACAACAAGAACAAAGAGAGGTGACAACAATGCGTGACTCTTTTGTCGCAGGCGACACACAGCAGGCAGACCGAGGCCAGCTGGCCCAGCCGGATGCGATCGCCCACAGCGAGCGGCTTGTCAGAAAACTCTACCCGTTGGGCGACAAGGCCTGGTCACTGGTAGGTAACGGTCTCTCGAACCAGACTTTTGTCGAGGGTCCTGAGGGCTTGATCGTCATTGACACGGGTGAGTGTAATGAAGAGATGGCCGCGGCGCTGGCCGAGGTCAGGCAGCACACCGATGCGCCGGTGGTGGCCTGCATCTACACACATTTCCACTATGTTGGCGGCACTCGCGTACTCGTAGATGAGAATCCGGACCTGCCTATCTGGGGGCACAGTGGCATCGAGGCCAACCTCAATCGCTTCGGCGGTGAGATCTCGCCGCGGGTGACCCGGGGACTGGTGCAACAGTTTGCGATTGCCATGCCCACCGAGGGACCAGATGGCGTCGTCAATGTCGGCCTCGGAAATTTCTTCCGCAATCCGGATCACTCGCCCTTTACCCATGGCCATGTGCCGGCACAGCACACGTTTGACACGCCGACCAGCGCGACCATTGCCGGGCTCGAGGTCGAGTTCTACCCGGCGCCTTCAGATGCAACGGACTCTGTCACGATCTGGTTCCCTGAACTGGGTCTTGCCGTGAATAACCTGCTCTGGCCCGCGCTGTTTAATGTGTTTGCGATTCGCGGCGAAGAATATCGGGACCCGCGCATCCTGCTGCGCGGGCTGGATCAGCTCGGCGGACTTGACGCTGAGTACCTTGCCGGCGCGCACGGCCCACCGCTTGCCGGCAAGGATGTGATTCGTCAGTGCGTGATCGACTATCGGGATACCATACAGTTTATGTGGGATCAGACGGTGCGCTGCGCCAATCTTGGTCTGACCCTGAATGAGGCCATTGCTGCGATCGAACTGCCCGAGTACTTCAAGGGCCATTACACGACCCGCCAGCTCTACGGCCTGGTGGAGCATCATGTACGCCAGATCTACACCGGCCTGTTTGGCTGGTTCGATGAGGATGAGGCCCACCTGTTCCCTGTGCCCGCACCGGAACGTGCGCAAAAACTGATCGAAGGCTTCGGTGGTATTGAGAAGGTGCGCGAGGCTGTGGATGTCGCGATGGCAGACAACGATTATCGCTGGGCTATTGAACTGGCATCCTGGCTGGTGCGCTCTGATGTGAATGCGCAGGGTCGGGCGGACGCCGGTTCGCCGGAAGACCGGGGCCGGCTGGCAGAGGCCCTGCGGCAGGTTGCCCAGTCAACGACCTCTGCCAACGTCAGGAACTGGTGCATCACCCGCGCACTGGAGCTTGAAGAGAAAATCGACCTCACCCGGTTTCGTGTCCACCGTCTGCAGAAAAGTGAGATCCTGCGGCGGCCCGCGGTTGAATCCCTCGCGCTGCTGCGAGTGCTGCTGGTACCGGCGCAGGCGGAAGGTTTCTCGGATGAGCTGAGGGTTCAGTTTAGTGACGGCTCGGCGGGCGGTCTGGCTGTGCGTCATTCGGTTGCTGTGCCTGTGGATGGGTCGGCTGCAACGCTGACCCTGGCCGTCAGTCATGCAGACTGGGCGGAACTGCTGGCAGGTAAACTTGCCCTCAGTGATGGCCTCGCCTCGGGCCAGGTTGAAACCAGCGACGCCCAGCGTTTGCAGCGTTTCTTCGCCTGCTTTGACGTCAAATCCCTCAACAGCTGAGAACGGTAATGAGCGACATCCCGAAGCAGACCCCACCCTTCGAGGGTAGAATCGAGCGCCTTTACCAGGACGCTGCAGCGCGCCGCCTGCCGCTCAACAAGCAGGCCGCCGGAGCACCGAATATCCTGCTGGTTATGCTCGATGATGTGGGCTTCGGCACCTGCAGTACATTTGGTGGGCCGGTACCCACCCCGGGTGTCGACAAAGTCGCCGAGGCAGGCCTGAAGTACAACCAGTTTCATACGACGGCACTGTGTTCTCCAACCCGTGCTTCGCTATTGACGGGCCGTAATCATCACAGTGTGCACATGGGTGGCATTACAGAAATTGCCAACAGCTTCCCCGCCTATGACAGTGCCATACCGCCAGAGACCGCGACCATCGCCGAGATCCTGAAACAGAATGGCTATTCCACCGGTTGCTTCGGTAAATGGCACCTGACGCCCTCATGGGAACAGAACCCGGCGGGCCCCTTCGATCGCTGGCCGACCGGCATGGGGTTCGAACGTTTCTACGGCATCATCGGCGCTGAGGCCTCGCACTGGGAGCCGCCGGTCTATGACCAGACGACGCCAGTCGAACCTCATCTTGGTCGTGACGATTATCATCTGACGGAAGATCTGGCAGAGAAAGCGATTGAATGGATATCGCGGCAGCAGGTGTCGGCACCCGACAAACCCTTCTTCTGTTACTTCGCGCCGGCCGCCGTGCATGCGCCTCATCATGTCGCGCCGGAATGGAGCGATCGCTTCAAAGGCGCGTTTGATCAGGGCTGGGATGTGCTGCGCGAGGAAATCTACCAGCGTCAGCTGGCACTGGGTGTGATCCCGGTCGGTACCGCGCTGACGCAAAGGCCGGAGCAGGTGCCTTCATGGGAAGAGTACCCCGACCGTTACAAACCCGTGGCGTCACGCCTGATGGAAGTCTTCGCCGGTTTCATGGCGCATACCGATGCCCAGGTAGAAAAGGTCATTGATTACCTGGTGCAGTCCGGTGTTTTTGACAACACCCTGGTGGTCTATCTCACCGGGGATAACGGCGCTTCGGCAGAAGGCACTGTGCACGGCGCCTGGAGCGCGCCTTCGTTCCAGAACGGCGTGCATGAAGACCCTGAGTGGTTGCTGGAACACATGGACGACTTCGGCACCGACCGCTGCGAAAACCATTTCAATGTTGGCTGGGCCTGGGCGCTGGACTCACCCTTCCAGTGGATGAAACAGGTCGCCTCGCACTTTGGCGGTACCCGCAACGCGCTGGCGCTGTCCTGGCCAAAGGGGATCGAAGCGGCAGGGGAACTGCGGGATCAGTTTCATCATGTTATTGACCTGTTCCCGACACTGCTGGAAGTGACCGGGGTTCAAATGCCGCAGCGCGTCAATGGCATTGAGCAGGCAGAAGTGCACGGCCAGAGCATGGCCTACAGTTTCAAGGATGAGTCAGCACCGAGTAACCACACCACTCAGTATTTCGAGATCCTCGGTAACCGTGCTATCTACCACGATGGCTGGATGGCATCCTGTTTTCACGGCCGGCTGCCCTGGATCCGGTTTGCGGGTTACGAGTTTGATGGTGAACAGGAAGTCTGGGAGCTCTATCACATTGCGGATGACTTCTCGCAGAGCCTTGACCTGGCGGCCAGGCACCCGGAAAAGCTGGCAGAGCTGCGCGCGCTGTTCGAGGCTGAAGCCGAGAAGCATGGTGTCTACCCGCTGCGTGATGCCTCGGCCCGGCGCGGTGGAGACTATGCCGTACCGCACTCACTGGAGGGTCACAGCAAGATCACCTATGGGCGCCGTCATGTGCGTCTGCCCGAACATGGCGTCGTTAACCTGAAGAATACATCGTTCCGAATTTCAGCTGCGATATCGATTGAAGATGAGGCCGAAGGCGTGATCGCCTGTCAGGGTGGGAACATGGCAGGCTGGAGTCTCTATTTTGATGCCGAGAGCCGTCCGACCTACGTTTATAACTGGTTCGGCCATGAGTTCACGACACTGCAAGGTGCACCGCTCGCTGCTGGCGATCACCACCTTGTAGTCGAGTACGACCATGATGGTGGCTTCGCCGCCGGAGGTGATGTCAGGTTACGAATAAACGATGTCGAGGTAGCTGCCGACAGAATTGAGCGGACGGTGCCCGTTATTTTTTCTATGAGCGGTGAAACGTTTGACGTAGGGCGCGACACGGGGTCACCGGTCGGCAAATATCCGCACGATTACGCCTTCACCGGCGCGATTCAGGGGGTCACCCTTGAGCGCCTGGCAGAACCGTCTGCTGACGTAAAACGGCAGGAACAGAAAGGACGCTTTAATGCGAGCCTGAGTTCACAGTAGTTCGGCCTGACCAGCAGACTGAAAAGTACTGCGTAAGGTATGCGTTTGGCGTTCAGTTGGCGCGGGCCTGTTGTTTCTTTGATGGCGTCACACCGGCAGCACTAAAGTAGGCCTGCATATCCCAGTCGGGCCAGCGTGCCTGACTTAACTTCAGTGTGCGTTCAGTCCAGTAGTCAGAGCCCGGGCTGGGGATGCCCAGACGGCTCAGCTGCTCTGGCGTCGCGTTTGCGAAGACGGGCGACCAGTCGCGGCCGTCTGAGTCCTGCCAGACGTTGTAACCAATCATGTCGTTGCCCGCCGATTTGTAGCCGACGGTCATCGTGAAACGGTGACCGCCAGGTACCGTCAGATTGGTGCCACGGTGAAAGGTGTCAATGCTGTGGGCAACGACGGTACCGGCAGGCCCGGCGGCCGACTTCTCAACCGCTTTGAGTGCGGCCTGCTGATCCGGTTCGGCCGCATAGATCGCGCCCTGTCGAAGCAGGTGATCGCTGTCTTTTTTAGACACGTAGTGCAGTGCGCCGTGAGCATCCGTCACGTCGGTAATGTAGATGATGATGTCGACCGTGCGCTGTTGCGGGTTATCTGAGGGCACCAGCAGGGTGTGGTTCGGGAAGTCGCAGTGGTGTTTCTGGTCGTAGTCTGTCTCGCCGGTGTATTTTGCCCAGGTATGGCACTGGTACATATGCACGGCGGCTGAGCTCAGCAGGCTTTCGGCCAGTGCGATCAACTGCGGATGCAGACAAAGAAGATTCATCTCTGCACTGGCCTTATAGGGGAAGGTATCGATGTTGGTGAACTGCTCCTGCCGAAACTCGCCGAATTCATCAGCGGTTTTCAGGTTGAGTTCCTCTCCCTTGCCGGTGCCGCGGGTGCCATAGATGCGCTCGTACTCGCTGCGAATCGGGGCGATTTCAGAGTCACTAAAAAAGGCAGGAATCACGGTAAAACCCGTCTGCTCCCACGCCTCAATGTGTTGCTCAGTAAACCTTTGTTTCAACTCTCTCGCCCGACAAAAACAAACCTTAATGATCGCCTAACAGCGAGCCCTGGTACAGTCGCAGATGCAGCCAGATCGTCATTTTAGTCTGGCCGCCAGAGCCAGCGCAGGCTGTCAGCAAGCAGTGAGCCGCCGTGGTTCAGGCTGTGGCCGCCCTGGCCGAATTCGAAGTGATAGTCATAGCCGGCGAACGCCAGCGCACTGGCCATGGCCTGGTTGGCAAAGGCCCAGTTGCCGAAGGGCGTGTTGGCATCATTCTCGCCGCTCTGCAGGTAAGCCCGGATCGGTTTGCGGGGCTGTTGGCGAATCAGTGAGGGGTAATTGTGGCCACCCCAGATGTCGGTGTAGGAACCACAATGACTGAGCACCCGCCGGCACTGATCGGGGTGATACCAGGCTGCGTTGAAGGCCGCGATGCCGCCACTGCTGATACCACAGACGGTGCGACGCGTCGGATCAGAGGAGACTTTCAAACTCAGTTTTTCCTCCAGCAGTGGCAGCATTTCTGTAAACAGAAATTCACCGTAGCGTGGTGTGAGCTGGTCGTACTCCAGGCTGCGCTGCGCTTCCAGCGGGCTGTAGGATGCAATGGGTGGCGTGACGTCGTGATCCGGCAGACCCGGGGCGATGAAGATTGCTGCAGTCGGCTCGACCTCATCGCGGTCATGCAGCGAGTCCAGCACCTGTGCGGCGCGTGCCGGACCTTTTCGCGCCATGTAGAAAGGGCCGTCGTTGAAAACGATCAGATTCAGCGGGTCACTGGCAGTCACAGCGGGTCGGTAAAGCCAGATATTTCGGGTTGTCCCTGGGTAAATCTCTGACTCATTCCAGTCTTCGAGTTTGGTGACTTCACCGGCTGGCACTGAATCGTCAGGGAATGCCTCAGGACACGGGGTGTAGCCTGCGTCCCAGGCGGGGTCATTGTTGACGCCATTGCGTCTGCCATTCACCTCGGTGGGTATGGTCTGGTTCAGACCTAAAGAGACAAGTAGATCGGGGTCGAAGGGCATAGGTTTGGATCAGCCTGCATTGATCGGTCGTTGGGGTTTCGCCTGCGCGTGGCCCGCGGGAGATTGTACTGTAAATATCTGCGCTCTAACCCGAGAGCCATTGAGAGCTTTTTCGGTTCGTGTAAGCATATGCTCAAACTCGTAATGACTTTGTATTTTTTGCAAATTCAGAAATAGACAGCATTCCGAGTTGCATTTAGTGTTGCAGAACGCAACGAGGGAGCGCCAGAAACAGGCATTCCCTAAAGATTGCGCCAGACGGAAGGCCTGCTGTTGTAACAATGACAGTCGGGCTAGTGAGATTAATAAAAAAAATGAAGGACTACAGAATGCGAAAAGTTTTGCTAGCTGCACTCGTCATCGCTTTGATGCCGCTCTCAGCGTTTTCTGCTGCTGAGAAAAAGCGTGTATGGATTGCATACAAAGAGGGTGGCCGCTCTGTCGCGGAAGCAGCCTTGAAGAATTCAGCTGCTGAAATTCACTACGATATGAGACAAAGAAATGCCGTTGTCGCGACACTGCCCAGCAAGGCGATCGAGAATCTGAGTCGTAAATCGAAAATCGAATTCATCGAAGATGATGTGAAACGCTATCCGATGGCAGAGGTTTCGCCCTACGGCATTGCCATGGTGCAGGCGAACCTGGTGGACGACAATCTGGCGGGCAACAGAACAGTTTGTATCATCGACTCCGGTTACGACCTCAATCACGAGGACCTGCCGACCACTACCGTCAGCGGTACTGACGACCCTGGAACCGGAAGCTGGGCGACGGACGAGAGCGGACACGGCACCCATGTTGCGGGGACCATCGCCGCTGTCGCTAACAACAACAAAGGTGTTGTTGGTGTGATGCCGAACGGCACCGTTGGTTTGCATATCATCAAAGTCTTTGGTGCCTCGGGCTGGGCCTACTCTTCGAGTCTCGTTGCAGCACTGGACGCGTGTGAAGCAAGCGGCGCAAATGTGGTTAGCATGAGTCTGGGCGGCAGCTTTAAGAGCCGTTCGGAAGATCGAGCCTTTGCCGCAGCAGACGGCAGGGGTGTGCTGTCAATTGCTGCAGCCGGCAATGATGGCAATACGCGGAAGAGTTACCCTGCGAGTTATAGCTCTGTGGTGTCTGTTGCTGCCATTGACAGTAACAAGGCGCTCGCTGACTTTTCGCAGCGCAATGACCAGGTTGAGTTGTCCGGACCCGGTGTCGCAGTGAAATCAACGGTCCCGATGGGTACCGGCAGTGACGTTCAAACCAGTGTCGCTGGTGCCAGCTATGAAGCGCTTGCAATGGATGGCTCGGCCCAGGGCTCTGCCAGCGGCGCGTTGGTTGACTGTGGTACGGCTGAGGGTGTTTGTGCGGCGAGTCAGTCGGTCTGTTTGATTGAGCGTGGTGTCATCAGCTTTGCTGACAAAGTGCTCAACTGCCAGGCAGGTGGTGGCGTCGCGGCCATTATCTATAACAATGAGGCTGGCGCGCTCTCTGGCACCCTGGGTGGTGTCGCTACGACAATTCCTTCCGTCGGTGTGACAGACACGGATGGCGCAGCGATGTTGTCAGCTCTAGGGGCTGCAAGTTCTGTCGTCGTGCAGACCGGTAACTACTCGATATACGATGGTACATCCATGGCAACGCCACACGTCTCGGCAGTTGCCGCGCTGGTCTGGAGTCACCATGAGAATTGTGACAATCAGGCCATCAGAAATGCGCTGATTGCCACTGCGGAGGATCTGGGTGATGCCGGCCGCGATACGAGTTATGGCTATGGTCTGGT
>Ga0255759_10001670_pt1 | contig 19859 bp, 12 predicted proteins | sample 101ome_20_FD_179959 | JGI IMG/M metagenome (GOLD analysis project Ga0255759, IMG submission 179959) | Coastal salt marsh microbial communities from the Groves Creek Marsh, Skidaway Island, Georgia - 101404AT metaG (version 2) | ecosystem: Environmental > Aquatic > Marine > Intertidal zone >...
ATGCAGTTGTATCTTTATCAAACTTCTTTAGTACCTCAGTTGGTACATAAGGATTTTTAACTTGAACGATTTTGTTTTTTGGAACCCCAAACATTTTGGTAATAATCATTACCTTTTCTTTGAAGTTAAATGGGGATTTATTATTATCGGTTTTATTGGATGTACCGATATACACATTATTCTTTCCGAACTTTTTTACTAAGTGGGAATAGGTTGCGTAATGACCTTTATGAAAAGGTTGAAAGCGGCCAGCGTAGACTACAACAATGTTGTCTACACCCTCCGCTTCTCCTAATATACTCTCTACTAAGAATTGAGATAATTCGTTCATCTGATATAGTACTATTTCCTTTGTACTATATAAATATATGATTTCTTACTTTACCACTTCAATATTGTCAGATGCTAAATTATCAGCTTGTTGCTGCATCTGCTCTTTGATTGCTGGGTTATAAGTAATAGTTCCTTCTTGTAGATTAATTTGTCCTCTTGGATACTCTTTATCTAAACCTTCTAAGATTCCTTTCAATTCTTCTTGAGTTGATTTAAAATCTTCTTCGGCTTGTTCTAACGTTGAATCTAATTTTTCCAACTCTTCATGTAATTCTTTTCTACGAAGATAAATTGTACCGAATGCTTGAACAATATCTTGCTGCTTTCCGTTTTTTTCTTTAATAGAACTTAACATTTCTTCACCCAACTCAACTGTGAGTAGTTCAATTTGTTTTTTGCTTTCTTTTGCCATATGACTATAAATTAATTAATTTGTTTTGAATTCGTATATAAATATATAAATTATAAGTTTTCGTAATCTATTGTTGTTACACCTCTCTTTTGTACAACTTGTGCTGAACAACGATTAGCGAATTGTATTGATTGTGGGATATCTTCAGTATCTAAGAACATTTTCACAAATCCCGCTACAAATGTATCACCAGCTCCTGAGATATCCATAATCTCTACTTGTTCGGTTGGATATGATGTACCATTGTACATACACCCATCCTTATCTAATGTAATTATTAACTTTTCCAAAATCCAATCGTTTTCTTCGATAAATTCTTTATTATTTTCGAATTCTGAACGATTTAATTTTATGAATCGTAAATCTCTACACCATTCACCCAATTTTTTCTTTGTATCACAAATTACATTTGGGTGTTTGTATGCTATGTAAGCAATATCTTCTTCGGTTAGGAATCCTTTGTTATAATCCGAAACTACAACCATTGAATAATCCCAAAAATCTAACTTAGGTAATCTATCACCTATGTTATCAATATTTTTTTCTTCATCAATTCTTAGGAGTAAAGTATTTGATGATTCGTGAATGTGTCTTGTCTTTGTAATGGGAGATTTTTGATAATGAAAATCTACATCAATACCTAATGATGTTAAGTTAGCCAATACATTCATTCCCATCCCACCATTGAAAACTTCCCTCTTAGGAATAAATACAGGAGCAGGCCCTTCAGGTGAAAGGCGGGGTGTATCTCCATAAATGAAGATATCATCACATTGTTCTCCTATTAATAATACTTTACTCATTAGTTAATATTTTTGTAGTACTAAAGTTTTCCATTCTATTAAAGTAAACAATTGATTTTGCATATTGTTCTCCAACTATTGGTTTATTTTTATAATCAGAGCCAATTACAAATACATCTGGTTGATACGATTTTATCATTTCTTCTAATGTAATGGAAGAATCAAATATTACTACTTTACTTACACCTTTAATTTGTTCTAAATTATATTTTCTTTCATTTTCAGTATGAAAAGGCCTACCATCACCTTTAAGTTCTTTAACTCTCTTATCAGAATCAATACCTACAACTAATAAATCACCAAAAGTTGATGCATGTTCAATCAACTTAAAATGTGCATGATGTAAAACATCAAAACATCCATTTATCCAAACCTTTTTCATAAGAACTTTTCTAATTGTTTAATTACCATTTCTGATGTTATTGATTTAGTACATTCAAATTGTCTATCAGTATCTTTGTGGTCAGGACACCAATTCCAATCACCAGCATCTAATCGTAATCGATTAAAACAACCACTACACTTTCCTTCGGATGTACCAATTCTAATACAATCTTCCATCTCTGCCCAATCGTATGAGAATCCACTAATTAAAACTGTCTTAGTTCCTAATGCCCAACTTAACCAACTTAATCCACTACCAATACCAATAAAAGCCTTTGATTTTCTCATTTCATCCATTACTGAATCCAATGTTCCACTTGGGTGTTTAACTATTCCAGTTGGATGTGGATTACCCATATAACCATCATCTTCTTTAGATAATAGTTTGACTGTATATCCTTTGTTGTTTAGCCAATCCACTACATCTTGCCAACCTGTTGGATTATTCCAATATTTTGTTTGAGCCGTACCATGAATTGCAATCGTAATTAGATTATCATCCTTTACTATATTTTTTGAAGGAAGTTTGGGTTTAATTTCTTTATATTCTAATCCCAAAATATCAGTTGCCATCTTTTGCATTGGTTGGTCTAAAAAGTTAGATGGATGTTTTAAGCCTTTATAGGTATTATCATCATTATAAAATAAACCTAATGAATACATAGCGTATAAGTTACTTACACTTTTTCCTGGTTCTACAAACTCAATATTTGGATATTGTTTTTTAAACATATCATTATGGAAAGTAGAAACTATCATATTACATTTGTGTATCTTACCAAATTCTTCTATATATGGAATCCAAGCTAAGGTATCCCCTAACGCTTTTGAATCCAATGCAATATAAACTCGCCTACCTTTAGCATCATATTTATAATCTTCAATCAAAGTATTACCTTCCCAAATTCTAATATTCCAATTTACAAAATATTCTACACTACATTTTGCCCATTGACCATTTGAAATTTCAGTTTGATAATGTGTATGATTTGTTTTCGGGTCTATAAATTCTACTTTATAATTTTTTGGCTGAGACCCCTTTACTTCAAAGTAAGCACCCCTAACGAAGTTGAAAATAAAAGTATTTCTAACTTCTCTAATATTGTCCTCTAATTTTATTAAATTATCGTAAATCATTATAACCAAGTTTTATTTTTTAAATCTAATAAAGAGTATCCTTCTGCTTGCTTTGAATATACTTTATTGGTTGTATATCTTTTTTCTGGATGTTCATAGAATACGTGGTTATACCACAAATCAGCAACATCCCATTTACAATCTTTGATTCTATCTAACCACCATTGTTTTTTACGATTTGGTATTAAATAAGCATGTGCTAAATCTTGATTATGTGCCGTTTTGGAAAACAACTCATCTATTTTTTCTTTACTTCTAGATGGATTATCAGCGAAAGATATGTAGGTAACATCATCTCTTTCTGATATGAAACAAGCTTTATGTACAATATCTACAAACTCCTCTAAACCAGTATAAATAAATGCATCAGCTTCGAAGATAAGAGTATAATCAAAGTTATCATTATCCATTGTTTCCAAAGCACCTCTATGAGCCATATAGCACCCATAATGCCCCCCAGTTATCCAACCCAAACCAGCACCAGGATATAATTCACCTGGTTTATTATCTTTACTTAGATGCTCAGGCCTTCTACAAAACTCTTTTGGTGCAAAATCAGTATAGGGTTTATTTATAATAGGTTCATACACCATTCCATACTTTTCTAATTGCTTAATGGAAGCTTGAGATACCATTTCTCTTAAATCATCTGGTCTAGTCATTAAGTGTTTGATTTGAATACGAGGTTTTCTCTTAGCCCATTGAAATTTATTTATTTGCTCAAATTGATAATAAAAAGTTTCTCTCACAGCATTAGCTACACCCATAAATTCTTTAGCATAATCATCACCAGCAATAATTCCACCTGGTTTAACTTTTTTATACCAATATTTTATATCTTTAATAACATCATCATATGTATGACCTGCATCTAAAAATACAAAATCTAAAGAATTGTTTTGAAATTGAGATGATGCATTTTCAGATGTATCTTTTATAATTTCAAAGGTGTTATAGTTATTTGATAAAATTGTGTTATCTACAAATTCATAAAATACATCTCCCCCAAAACTATTTACAATACTCTGATGTAAGTTTTCATTCAATGTTCCTTTAAAAGTATCAACTGTTGTAAAATTGAAGTTCTTTTTTGAATACTTTATTTTGTTAGCCATATGATTGGTAGATTTACCTAACCAACTACCAACCTCAACTATATTAGAATTATCGGGCAAATCCCTAATCATCTTATCGTATAAATCAGAATATGAAAACCAACCCGGTACTTCATTAAAATCAGGTTGTAACTTTTCTAATATAATTTGTTTGGTATTATTTAAATCATCATCAATATAAGTAACTAATGGATTATTATCATAAGTATCCAAATAAGTATGTAGTTTTCTGAATATAGATGGTAATCCATATGATAATGCTTCTTTAACCGATAAGGGATTTAATTCTAATTTAGAACTAAAGTAAAACATATCAGATGCTTTGTAAAATTTATCTACATCATTTCGTTCTCCCCAAATAATACAATTGTCCGGCTTAACATCCATCAAAGGTTTCCAATAATTTTCGAAGTTCATAGCTTGGTTTCCAACAAAGTGAAATTTAATTTTGTACTTTTCCATTTGTCTAGCTACCCCAAATATTTCACCTTGATTTTTACCCTCAGTAAATAAACCAATCATCACCACATGCTTCCAATCGGATTCAAATCCTAATTCTTTTTTTGCAGATTTTTTATCATACTTAAAATCTTCAATTGGGTAATCCCAAATATCAGTTTCAATACCCAAATGTTCAAATTTCCGTCTACTCCACTCAGATACCAAAACATATCTATCTGGATGATATCTTATTTCATCTGGATTTGTTAGTGAACCATGTGTGGTTACTACAATATTATAATTTCTTTTTTCGTTATCAAAAATAATATCTAATAAAGATGTATCTACAAAATGATGTGGTATTTCGTGAAAATGAATTATATCAGGATTTTCCGAATCTATAATATCTAATAACTCTTTCTTATTTTCATATAAAGAGTATAGTTTTACTAAATCATTTATTTGATTTTTTTGAACTACAAATACACCACCACTATGGTCATTATATTCAACAACAACTATTTCAAAATCATTTACGAATGTTTGAATTTGTTTGAGAAGATATTGTGGCATCCCACCAGTAGAAAGATGAGGTGCAATGTATAACAGTTTTTTATTTTTAGACATAAACAAAACTTTTTAGTGTATAGATACACTTCAATACAAATATACTAAAAAATATTCGAATTACCAAATATTTTAATAAGTAATTGTACCTTTTTCTAAATCTATCTGTCCGTTTGGATATTTTCCATCAATTTCAGCTAATTCTTTATTTAGAATCTCAATTGATTTATCCAAACCTTCACCTAAAGTTACTTCTCTCTTTTCTAAATCACTAATACTTTTTTTAAGAGTTCTTTTTTGTACTGTGATTTGTCCTAATGAAATTACTATGTTGTTTTGCTCTTCTTGAATTTTTTTTAGTTTAGCAACTAAATTTAAATCCAATTGTTCTGTTTTGTTTTGCATGTTACCTTTATTTATATATAAGTATATATGAATCTAATTTAACGAAAATTATTCTGGTTGTGTTGGTAGAGTATATGGAGGAGTTTGGGAAGTTATATCTCTTAAATCTTGTCTATATTGAATCCACTCATCTAATTTAGAACCAGTAATTGGAGAATGAGGAAGTACTACCCAATCAGTTTCCTTTAGTAAACCATCTCGTTCTCGTCTAATATTGTCTAAGTCTCTTTGATTTTGTTCATTAGTAGTATATGGTACTTCAGTATGCACACCATCTATTACTCTATATCTAATATGACTTCTGGCTTCTCTCCACTCGGTTTCAGTTAATTCTATAAATGGGGTTTCATATGAACCTGAATCCGGCCATATATCAGTTGCATAGAATCCTAAGTAATCACCACTTCCACTATCGTAATATCCAAAATATTGTATTTCTTTCATAATTTATATTTTAATGACCAATCGCTATCCAAAATCCATAATTACCATCTAAAATTAACTCACAACCATTTCTTTTGTAATCGTAAACATGATTGAAACCACTTGAACCACTACTACTTCTGTTTGTAGAACAAACTATTGAATGTACTGCATTTGGGAATGTAATCGGAAAGGCTATTGTACGTGGTGATGATGTATCATATACATGCCCCCATTGTATAATTAATCCTCCCGGTAACTTTGCATAATTATCAAAGTTTGTACTTACATTATTTGTATCGCTAGTACTACCACCTGGACCAGATGAAAATGCTGTTGTCATTCCGTTAATATCCAAGCCATTTAAATCTTTGAATCTTTGAGAATCTGTACCTAAAGACCATAATCCTCCGAATTCGGGAACAATATTACCTTTTGAAACGATTGCATCATCATTTCCACTTCCAGGTGTAGTTGATTCAGCTTCAAAATAACTTTCTCCACCAACAAAATAGGCTATTTCAGTATCAAAATATGATGAGCCTTTTCTTGGTATTTTAACAAATGTATCTGGGTCTGATACAATCTGAATACCACCTGCTTTAATTTCAACAAAGTTAGATGCTAAAATAAAAGCAATATTAGTATCCCATTGTATATCAGGTTGATATCCACCAGCTCTACCCAAATATCCAGCAGGTATTGCACCTGCTGCTCTTAGAGCATCATACCTAACAGTATGGGCTTGATAAACTGAAGAAAAATTACCACTTGAATCAACGTTTGTAGCTACACCACTTCGTGCAGCAAATCGTATAGAATATCTAAATGCCGCATTGGTTGCTGAATCGCTTATTGAAATATTTATTGTTTGGTTTGATTGAGCACTTTCAGTATCAGCATATCCAAGTATAGTTTGTGCTGCTTCATAAGTCCAAGTTGCTGGGTTGTGTGATAAAATATTATTTGATATATAGTTGTGAACACCCGGTACTTCAAATGTATATACCCATTCATCGGTTTCAATCTCTTCAACCGAATCAACTGTTTGTAGTTTTATAGTATCCCCATCCACCACATAAACTTTGGTTTCATTTGGTATAATATCCAATGTAGTTACTTGCTCATTATTATCTAACCAAAATCCATGAGTATCAGAAACCTTTACTTCCTTATCACCAATAACTACTTTATAAACTTTATCTACTTTTCGTTTTTTTACCCTTTCTACTTTAAATGAATCAAATTTATTTATTTCATTTATATTATCTAATTTATCATTCCAACTCCAAGCCTTTAAAAGTTCACCAACATATATTTGTTCTGCCGTTATCTCTTTTCCACAAGATAGTACAATTTTAGTATCACCAGTTACTGAACTAATACCAGGAGATTCTAAACCTCCTCCTCCTCCATCATCAACTACACCTTCACCAACATAACGATTTTTTGTTGTATAACTACTTCTACTTGAGAGGCTTTTTAATGTAGTACGACCGATTACAGTATCAGTATCGGTATCTACACATTCTAAATAAATAGTTGCATATGCATATTTGGGTGAAGAACTTCCCCCATGTATTTGACCGTTAAAGGATGGGTTATAGTTTGGATATGAAGTAGTATGCGCTACTGTACCACCTTCTGGTTTCTGTAAGTGAAATTCTGGTATATCTAAAGTTACTTCTAAATCACCTGCTCCAACAGAAAACAAACCATCATCACTACCATCCGCATCATCAGAATCAGTATAAGACCCAGTAATGTATCCACCAACTTGAGTTGTAGTTGTTACACCGCTGGATGCTAGTGATATTATACCGCTTGAATTTCCCGTACCAGAATACCTAACAACACTTGGGTCAGGAGATGCGGTTATCCATTCTACGGTAGAAGTTGTTGCACCAGCTACATCGGATAAAGTATCCGATGGAGAAATAACTACTTTCTTAGCAGCACTGGTATCAAATAATTGTATTTCAGGAAGATTAGGTTCAAATATAATTTCAGAGTTATCATCTCTTAATGACAGAGTATTTTCATCAATTACCCAAGAACCAATTCTACCAGAATTAGCATTAATAATACCCTGTATGTTTGCATCAGAAGCTGATAATGCTCCATCAGCATCTACACTAAATGATGCACTTACTCCAGTAGCTGGTACGCTGATTGTACCTCCCACAATCTGCGAACCTTCGATTGCCCCACCAATAATATCCGAACTCATTTGTACTACACTACCATCATATCTAAAGAAACTACCATCAGGTCCTCTCATAGAAATTCTTGGAACAGTTGAACCAGATGGAAATCCGAAAAATAATCCTTGAGCATCATATGATGCGGTAATCTGTCCCATAGATAAGAATGGAAGAGTTTGTCCATCCAATGAACCAGATGTTGATATTCTTAATGCTTCTCCACTTACACTCCTTGGTTCAACCCTACCAGCAATAAGTGAACCAGCACTTAATGTACCTATACCTTCACCACCAGCTCCACCATAAGTTTTATCAACTAAATATAAAGTTACACTACTTGCACCATGTAGTTCTACATCACCACCATAGTTATTATCTTCAGTTGAAAGTAAAGTTGTGTTGTCTTGATATTGAACAATTGGGATATATAAATCTAAAATATTACCCACACCTACAACAGCTACATCGTGAGCATGAATATATGCGTTCATTCTTGGGTCAGCTCCAGGATCACCACGACCATGAAACCACTCATCAGGTACATAAGGTGTACCAATAGCAGATTCCCAAGATGTATCGGATGTTACAATTTGATTTGTAGCAGCTTGCCAAACTAAGTTAGAGCTATTGGCACCACCACCATCTAAACTAAATGAACCAGTCCACCAATATTCGATTTCATATGATGAATTAAGTGCGTATAAGCTGGGGACAACTTTGAAAAATGCTTCAGCACTTGTATTTGATGGATAACCAGTACCAGAACCAGAAGCAGAACCTGTTATTGAGTGATTAGTAGTTATAAGACCAAATGCAGTCAAATCAGCAGAACCACTATTAAATGGGTCAGATGCTCTAGTTAATACTTTCCATGCGTTATCACCAGCATCAGTTACCGCTGTACCTCTATCAATAATATCATAGGTAGTAGCGCCAGGATTATTGTTTTGCATTAATCCATAAGTAATGGTACTATATGCTAAAGAATGGGTTACAACACTTTCAGCAAAGTATTGGTTACCCACATCATATGTTGATGGGAAGAATACACCAGTATCATCAATTACCAATCCACCAAATATACCAGCAGATGCTGATATGATACCTGAAACTTTTAGATTACCAGATGATTGTTGGAATGATAATGAACCACCATCTTCTCCTCCTAAATAAAAGTTACCACTATTATCTAAAAATGCGTTCCAATCAGTTCCATCGTGATAACCTAAGTTATCAGAACCTAAATATAGACCTGCTACTGATGGAGTTGCTGGTAATTCTCCTAATTCAAAGAAATCGGGACTACTACCTGGTCCAAATTGATATTCCGATGGATTTATAAATCCACCTGTTGCATCGTTAATAGCATCAACACTTCCAGTATCTGCCGCATTACCTCCTTTAATTTGTATAGAACCTGCTATCTCTAAATCATAACCATCCCATCTTAAATACCTATCACCAGTATCATTTTCAATTGATAATAATCCAGATGTACCAGAAGTTCCATTAGGACCACCATCTTCAGTTACCCCAATAAACACACCCTGCTGTCCATAACCTTGAGTCCCTTGCCCAATAGCTATATAAGGTTCACTATCCCCACCATAAATTGCTATCTGAGGATTTACTGCATATGAAGTAGATGGTTTACCAACATTGATTGTGTTTTCTACAAATGATTCTTCAAAAATTGCTATCTTAGCAGCAACAAAGAAATCTTCTTGTCCTAAGTATTCCCAACCAGATGCAAGAACAGTACCCTCATCAGGAGGTGTTGGTACAACTGGTTGTGCGGTGTATGGTGCAGTACCATCAGTATATTCTGATTTGTTTATTAATTCTTCAGTTGTTGCAAAATAATGAGTATTACCTCCATCTTCAATTACAACCGCATCTCTACGTGTACCAGTAAATAAATAAGGAACACTAGCATCCCACTCCCCCCTTACAACAACACCAGGACCAGTTTGACCTTCGAATGTTACTGCAAATGATTGTGATAAGAAATAAGTTGCTCTACCATTTTCAATATCAACTTTGTAAACAATTGTTCCAGTTGGATTATCAAATGGTGAAGTCCAACCACCATTTGGTATTTCAGGTAAGGTTGCAGGATTTCCAGCAAATATTCCCGTTTGATTTAAGTAAGGGCTTTTAGATTCTATCGATGCTGAATATTGTCCTAAATTACCAATGAACACACCTTGTTCATCATAAACACCATCAAATGGTGAGTATGTGGTAACGTGAGTTAATGGAGTAGTTCCTTTTACAGCTCTAATCACAGCACCACTTCCAGTAAAATGAGTAGTACCATCTACATCAGATGTAAGAGTTACTGATGGATTATCTATTTGTACATTATAATTTGATGCTCCATCTTGTACACCAGTAATAGTAATTGCATCAGTAGCTACTACATCAGCTGTTGAACCACCATCTCTAATTCTTACCTCCCAACTAACTGTTTCTCCGGCTTCAGTTGCATCACCAGAACCAACAGTTACTGTGTTTGTTTGTGAATATGGTTGCCATACATAGCTATCTCTAAAGAATCCGTAAAAAACAGAACCTGTTGTATTGTAAGCTTCAGCAGTTAATGTAATTGCACCTAATGGAGATGTTACCTGCCCATCACCATCAAAATGAACTACTTCTGATGTTGCTGTTAGCTCAACACTTCTAGCGTTTGGAGGTGTAATACTTTTAACAAAATTTTGAGTTCTTTCAAAAACCGAAGATGAATATTCATGACCAGGTCCTAATGAAAATGGAAATACATTAATATTATATGTAACACTAGCAGATACATATGGATATTCGAAATCACTAAATTCAACACTAGCAGATGGAGAACCTTCTACTGAAATTAAATTTCCAGCTATATTGTTTACATCAATTGATTCTACTGTAAATGTACCAGGATTACCACTACCAGTATTTATCAAATCATCGGAACCTTCTTTTACAGTAATTGTAGTTGTAGCGTTTGCATAATCACTAACAAACTCCACCTCATCGGCAATCAATGTTACTGATTGTGGTACTATATTTAATTCTATTGGTGGAGGTCCATCCAATGTTTTAGTAAAGTTTTGTACAAAACTCTGAGTATAAACCGAAGATGTAAAATAAGGTCTAATTTCTAAAGGGTATTCAATACTACCACTTAGTTGAGTAAAGTTTGCTGATTCACTAACGATTAATGATGCTGTGTAATCAACACCAAAAGAAGATGTTAAGTGTAATAAACCTACATTAATGTTTTGAGAACTAATAGATTCGGATGCAATTGTAAACGTACCGGGTTCAGCTGAACCAGTAAATACTAACCTACGAGAACCTTGTCTTAAACTAATATCAGTTATTGATTGTTTAAAATCATCAACATTTCCTCTACTATCCGATTTTAGATTTACTACCTGAGGATTAACTTCAAACAATACAGTTTCATCTCCCGGCTTTCCTTCAGGTACAATTGTAAATATATGGTCAACTTGAACGGATGCTGATGTAACTGGTTCTGTATAAGTAAAGTTTACTAATAGTTGTTTACTTTGTGATGTAGGTAATCCCACATATGAACCCAATTCACCATGTGGTGAATAAAATCCCTTTTCATCATATGCAGTTACTTCAATACTTTCATCCTTAGAGTGTGATACAAAATACATCCAATATTCTGGAACAAAATCCGAATTGATTGACATGGATGGGAATATTTCTATTGATGCTGATACTGGATTTGCCTTTGTTCCTCTTTTATAAAAAGAACCAGTAACACTACTAATTTGTGGTGTAAATTGTGTTTGTGTTCTTGGATTAATTGTAAATACATCCGCATCAAACGTTACAAACCCACTATCTAAACCATCTTGCAAATCAGTAAGAATAATTGATGTAAGAATTGATTCAGATGTTTCACCATCCATTAAAAATACTGTCAATTCATTATCAATAGAATCTCTATTAAATCTAGCGTTATAATCAATTTCACCACTACCAGTTAAACCAGGATTTAATCCTTTAATAAATTTAGTAGATGATGCCTCCGAAAGAAGAATATAAGAACCACTTTCTTGCGATGTTACTTCATCAATTGATGATGAAAGAACTCTTAGTTTTGCATCCGAGAATCCAGTTTGAGGTAAATTATCTTTAAGTGTAATTTCGTTAATACCATCAATACGAATTGCTTGTATTTCTAATTCCTTATCATCTTTATTTTTAATGATTGTACCTCTAAAAGGCCTAATCTCAAAGTTTACACCACCTTTACCATCTTGTACTCTTGTAATTACGAATGAATCAGTTACACCTTCAACCTCACCAGTATATTCTATATATTGTACTGTTATATCATCTCTAGAACCTGTATAATCGGATACATTTAACTTTACAATATCTTTATCTCTGTCAGTTAGTAAACCAGGAAATGTTCCACCAATATATTGTGATGATGATAATAAATTACCAAACTCATCATATGCACCAGATGTAAATGTTACCGAACCAGTAATTACACTCTTTTCAACATCAATAAAAATGTTTAGTGGAGGTAATGGGTTAGCTGGTGCGGATGCTGAATCAAATGCAAAATATAATTGATTTGGGGTTAGTGTTAATTCTTTTGTAAATAAATTTAAGTTACCACCATTAAATGTTTTTGTATCTTCAACTAATACAGGTATATAGTTGTTATTAATATCATAGAATTCAAATCTAAAATCAAATGTTTCTTCAGCTAATGTTTTTGGTACACTTTGAATAAATGTTATTTCATCAGGTGAAAAAGAAGTTTCTTCAGCTGCTCTTAATGAAATATTATTAATTAACCAATCGTTACCTTTTACTTCAAAGTATAATTGTGAACCAGATATATTATCTGATATAATATTCTCACTTACTGATGTTTTTTGTTTTAATTCATTAGAGCTACCTATGTTTGTAATTGTTTGTGATACAGGTATATCTCCAAACGAACCACTTAAATATACCTTTAGATAATCATCATTTGATTCATTTGTTCTCTTTCTTACATTAAATGATAGATTATATTCTACACCACCATTTATACCCAAAGATTGAGATGTATAGAAATATTGAGGATTAGATGAACCATTATCCAATTCAACAGAATTATATAAAAAGTCTTGATTAAATGTGGTTGTTAAATCATTTGATGATGTTAGCCAATATTCATTAAGATAATTTTGACTTAAATTACCATAAAAAGTTTCAGTAGATTCTGCACTTTCTAAATCTCTGAGTAATTCATTAGATTCTAATTGAATTTCTTGTACGAATTCATAATCAGTTAATTGAGATACCGATTTTCTAAATACCCTTACTCTCGCCGCATCACCTACAAATGTTTTCATATCTGTGATATTGATTTTAGCAAATGAACCTGTTAATGCAGTTGCTAAATCAACAGCACCCTCAACGTATGGAAATGATACTGAGTAATTTTGTGATGAAAATGGTTTAACTAAATCCGATTCAGAGTATGGTGGGTCTACTAATATTTCCTCTTTATTGACTATATCAATAATTGTTGGTGAATAATTTAATCCATCAAAATTTATTTGTTGACCTACAGAAGAACCAGTCCAATATGTATCATCAGTAACCTTTAATCGATAAGATGTTGGTAATGAGAAATTAGATAATTGAGTATTCTCTATTGGAATTAATGGCAACCCATCTACTTGTCCAGTTTGAGTAACTGTTTGTGGGGTTTTATTAAATATAGGTTTTACTATTTCAGTAATATCCACCTTAGGTCTACGGTAGAATCGTACCCTATCCTCATTGGATATATTTTTATTTATTTGAAAAGTTCTTTCCCACTTTACATTATATGCACCTTGCCAATCAGTTGGTATTTGTCTTTTTACACCATTATCATCAAATTCTTTAAGTTCACCTAATACAGTAATCTTACCCAATCCAATTGGTGTATCCTCATAGATGTAAACAGCTATTAATTTGGATATACCCTCATAGTATTCTGGAATACCATTACCCGGCTCATAATAGATTGGGTCTCCGTTAACATCTAAAATTTCAATCTTTATTTCAGTTGATTCTTTTAGATATTCGGAACCCTCTATTAAAAATCCATTTTTACCACCAGTAAATGTATCTTTAAATTCGGTAATTCTGAAATAATCCGAATTTGGATTTTCATCCACAATTAAAGTCTGAAAAGATGATAAATTTTGTTCGGGTGAATATTTTTTAATTCTGGCCATTAACGAAAGTTTCTTTGTTACTCCTATATAAGTATTTCATAAATTTTATTTTTAATATTTATTCTAAAGAAAACTAAAGAGTTCTAAAGAATGAAGAAAAAATACCCAGATAATATTGTTTATGATGAAAAGGATGGGTTTAATGCCAATATTCTACCATATGGTAGTAGTGTTGGTGCACCAGCAATTAAGGTAGAAGATATAGCAGTTTGGAAAGGTATAAGTGTTAATAAAGTTAACAAACAATTATCAGCTAAGTTCGATGAGTTAAAAGAAGAATATAGAAAATTAGTTGAGGAGTATCAATGGAATGATTTAGTTTATAAATCTAAATTTAATTTTGAACCTGTTATAGGAGAAACATATCATCTATATGTTGGTAATGATGGTGAATCATTTTTATCACTAATCGAACCAACAATGTGGGATAGAAAACTAATAGGTTCATTCACACTAAATAGTGAAAGAAAATGGATAAAAATATGAAAAAATATGCTATGTTACAAATTGATGCTGAAGTTCATCAATTATTAAAATCATTTTGTAAGGAAAAGGGATATAAGATGAATGGGTTAGTAGAAAGTTTAATCAAAGAAAAAGTATCACGCAAACAAACTCAACCACAAAATATATTAAGGTCTAACTAACTGCTCTACCTTTCATTTGTTCCCAATCTCTATTCTTTCTAACGTTATTATTGGTTTCGTTAGTTGCACATAATACATTATTAAGTGTTCCCAACTTTTCAGTCAAATGCAAAAGTGCTCTTAAATCCTTTGGAAAACAATGTCCACCAAATCCAAAATCCCCATCATGACCAGGTACATTCCAATGTGATTTACCCAATCGTTCATCATAGGTTGCGTACTCCACAACTTTATCATAATCAATACCCAACCTTTCACATAGAAAAAATATCTCATTTGCAAAAGATACTTTAGTTGAAAGGAATGTATTTGTTAAATACTTCACCATCTCAGCATGAGTTGAATCTGTTTTGATTATATGTGCCTTTGGAAATACTTTTGAAAAGATTCTTTTTAAAGTTGTTGTTGCTGGTCTTGGTCCACCTAAAATTATTCTGTTTTGATTGTTATAATCTTCAACTGCATTCCTTTCAGTTAAAAACTCTGGGTTAAATACTAATTGTAAATTAGTGTATGTTGAATTAAGCGTTAGAGTTGTGTTAGGTGGGATTGTTGATTTTATAACAACCACATTAGCTTTTCCTAAATTAGATATTCCAGCAATAGCTTCTTCAACTATACTAATATCACATTTCCCATTCTTAGCCATTGGTGTTGGTAAACATACAAATACAATATCACAACTCATCACATTTTCTTCGTTTGAGTTAGATTTTGATTCATCTAAATCATATGTTAATATCTCATAGTAGTTTTTAAACTTTTGATAAACTGCATTACCAACAAACCCCTGTCCTATAATTCCTATCATTATTAGAATTTAATGTTACTGAATCCATTTACTTTTTTAATTTCCATAAGAGAATCTACAACATCTCTCATTGAATCAATGTGTGATATAATCATCACAAAATCAAATTGTGTTTTTAGATATGCGAACAACATATACAATGATGTAAGGTTCTCATTATCTAATGTTCCAAATCCTTCATCGATTACTAAGAAGTTAGGACGAGGAAGGTTACATACATTGATTAGAGCGATTCTAATGGCTAATCCACTAATGAACCTCTCCATACCACTACACATCTCTAAACTCCACTTCTGGTCATCGTAAACGATATTAGCGTTGATGTTCTTACCATCCATCTCTAATTGTAATCCAAACTCTACGATTTGACCTAAGATGTTGTTTACCTCACCTTCAATCATTGGTAGTGCTTTAGAAATCAATTCATAAGATACACCATCTTTACCTAATGAGTTTAGATAGTATTCGAACAACCCATGTTGTTCTTCTAACTTTTCTACCTCTTCGATTCTATCTTCAATTGTTTTCTTTTGATTCTTTAAAGATGATACTGAACCATTTAAAACTAAGATATCTGCTTCACTATTGGATACAATTTGTTTTGCTTTCCCTAAATCATTTCTTACATTAACAATCTCATCCCTAAGTTCTTTGTTCTTTTGGATTTGCTTTTCATTCTCTAAATAATCCTCAATAAGTTGTGTAACTTGAAGAAGTTCGTTATTTAGTTTGATTTCTTGAGTTTCAAATGTTGATAACTTGTTGATAAGTATGTTAATATCTCTACTTACTTTGTTTTCATCTTCTTTGAGTTTATTCAACTTTTTATATTCTAACTCAAATGGTGCTAACTCTTTTCTCTTAGATACTAACTCCGAATGTTTGTTCTCTAAATCACTTAGTTCTGATTTGATGGTTTCTAATTCACCCTCTACCTTTTCTTTTTGCTCTAAGATAGTTTGTGAGTTCTCCATACAAATATCACATTCTTCATTGTATTTGTGGGAATCTAAATGTTGTTTTCTCTCACTAAGGGATTCGCTCTTTATAAGATGTTTTTCAATATTATTTTCAACCAATGTAAGTTCATACCCTATCTCAGTATATTCGGTTAGACCCTCATCGATTTTATCCTCATCAAATGAATCAATTGATTCTTCTAATTGTATTTGAGTTTCTTCTAACTTACCAATCTTAGATTGTGTTGTATCTCTTTGAGATAACAAGTCGGTCAAAGAAGTTTCCGAAGTCGATTTTTTAGTTTCTAACTCATCTAAAGAATAATTGTCGGATTTAACTTTTACAATCTTTTCGTTGAGAGAGATTAATTTCTGATTGTGCTTATCCACTGCTTCTTTAGCAGTTGTTAAACTAACTTCTTCTAACTTATACTCAGCTTCTGCTCTTTTTAAATCAATTTCGATATCAGCTAATTGTTGAGTAAAATCATCTCTCTTAAACTTTCTAATCAAAGAAGCGTTATCTCTATTCTCATCCGATGCATGTGAGTATAATTTATCAAAGATATCCACTCCCATAAATTGAGCAAGGATTTCCTTTCTCTCACTTTGTGATTTATCTATGAATAGAGAGTTATTACCTTGAAGTGAAAGAGTAGTTAGTACAAAATCTTCATACGTTCCTAAGTATTGTTGAATGATGGAGTTAGTATCCCTCCTTTGCTCTCCATTCAAGGAGTGGATACCACTCTCATCCTCTCTCCAAAAGGATACATCTACTTTTAGATTTCTCCCTTTGTTGATTAACTTAGCTCTTCTTTCAATAAAGTAATCTACATCTTCTATTTGGAAGTGTAGTTTACAATAGAAGTTACTCTTTCTATTATTAAGAATGTTCTTTGCTATATAGGTTCTACTTGTTTTGTCGAATATACAAAAGGATAGTGCATCGAATAAGGATGATTTACCACTAGCATTAGGTGCGAATATACCTACTATACCATTTGTGTTTTCAAATCTGATTTTATTATTCTCACCATAAGAGAACATATTAGAGAATTCAAACTCCTTTGGAACCCATTGTACATTAGGAGTCATTTCATCGTCAACCAACTTTGTGTTGATTTCTCTATTGATTTGTTTTATCTTATCAATCGTTTCATCATCTGCCAAATACTGTCTTTCCAAATAATCTTTGATAAGTTCGTTTTGGAATTCTACATCTCTCACATTTCCGATTGCTAACTTATCATCAAAGTTACCAGTCTTTTGTTTAGATAAAGTATCCATTCGAGTAACAGTGAACTCTTGTACTTTATATTTCTTTTTGATTTGAGTTAATGCCTTTTTAATCTGAGAAGGTTCCGTATTCGAAACTCTTACTCTCAATCGAGGTTTCTTAGGCATATCATCTACGATTGGAACTACACCATTGTTTACATCTAATGTATAGAAACCATAATCGTTTGGTAAGTCAACCTCTTCGAATGTTCTACTTTCAACATCCCATAATAGATAACCATGCTTATCTAATGATTCTCCGTGGTTTTGTTGAATCATAGAACCAGCATATGCTATTGTTGAAGTTCCTAATGTTTGTCTTTTATGAATATCACCTAACATTACCATATCAAATCCTTCAAACATATCAGTTGTGAAAGAGTTTGATGATACCGTATATCCGATATCAGTTTGTGCTAAGTTTACAGGTCCGTGGAATAAACAAATAGTGTTCTCACCTTCTACCAATTCCGCCTTTGGCCAATTCTCTTTTTCATCGAGTATCGAATATACAACAAAAGTAAGATTATGAAAGGGATACACACCAGTATCTTTAAGGTAATGGATTCTATCATTTTCTAAGTTTTCTACGATTGGAGTTAGTACATCCAATCTATAATTATTATTTAGATTACAATCGTGATTACCAGTGATTAAGAATGTATGTTTTCTATTTGCACATTCAGTTAAGAACCAACTGATTTCTCTGATTAACTCAGGACTCATTTCGGTTTTAGCATGTGCAATATCACCAGCTAAATAGATAACTGAATTCTCAATGTTATCCTTATCTACGTTGTTTAAGAATTTTTGGAATACTTCTCTATATTCCTTATGTCTTTTTAAATTACGAATATGTAAATCCGCTAAATGGTAGATTTTTTCTACTATCATATATTATTTAGTTTTGAAAGGATTAAATCATCCCAACCGGTTTCTTCGGTTTCTTTTAACAAGTTATTTATTTTATCAAATCCCAATTCACCAGCATCACCACCTTCAGGTATAACATTCTTTACCTTTATACCATTTTTGATAAAATAGTTTGCATGCTTAGTAGAATCTTCTACTGCATCAGAATCCAACAATATGTTGATTTCCTTTACACCTTTCTCTTTAATTTTGTTTTGTAAACTTCGAGGTATAAACTTTCCTAAAATAGGAATTACATTTCTCTTTACTGAGAATGAATCAAAAACACCTTCTACTAATGTAATAGGTTCTTTCCAATCGATTTGATTATCAAATACAATTACATTTCTACTAACAGGTGGATTCTTATACTTCATCTTCTCATCTTCATAAAAAGAACGAGCAATGAAATAGTTCAGTTCACCATCTTCATTATAAGATGGAATAATTATTCTACCACTATATAATCCTTCTTCACAATAACCAATGTTATATTTCAAAACCTCATCCATAGAAATACTTCTTTGTTTAAGATAATGAATCGCTTGATTATAAATCGGATTGATTGATTTTGGCTTTTTTGAAAGTGATTTGAATTCTTTTGGAAGTCTGAGAACTATCTTCTCAACTTCTACTTCGTTTTGTTTTGGTTTATACTCACCATATATAGAATGAATTCTTGCTAATTCACTCTTTTCAACGTTTAGTTTATAAAGTAACGATTGAATACTTCTACCCTTAGAATCACATACCCAACAATGCCAA
>Ga0255759_10001679_pt1 | contig 19794 bp, 28 predicted proteins | sample 101ome_20_FD_179959 | JGI IMG/M metagenome (GOLD analysis project Ga0255759, IMG submission 179959) | Coastal salt marsh microbial communities from the Groves Creek Marsh, Skidaway Island, Georgia - 101404AT metaG (version 2) | ecosystem: Environmental > Aquatic > Marine > Intertidal zone >...
CTAATAATCTACAAGATATGATAAACAACGAAAGTTGTGATTCTACTCTCACCCCCAATTTTGGGGAATTTACAAGCACAAGTACTTATGAAAATATTAAAATTTACCTCGATTCCGGTAAGGGGGAATCGTTGTATGCAATTAGTTATGTTTAATTTAAAAATGGAAATTTAATTATGAGAAAACTACTTTTAGTTGGATTGATGATGTTATCATCATTGAGTGCATTAGCACAAGTTAAGGGTAAAGTAGTTGAAGCGGGTTCCTCTGAAGGTCTACCTGGTGCTACAGTTGTTGTTAAAGGAACAACAGTTGGAGCTACCACAGATTTTGATGGAACTTTTTCTTTGGATGCAAATGTAGGTGATACTTTAGTTATCACTTACCTTGGATTTCAAACTCAAGAGGTAACTGCAGCAAATGGAATTGTTGTAGAACTTTTGGCTTCGGCAACTGAACTCGATGAAATTGTGGTTACTTCTGGTGTGATTGATATCGCGAAAGTGAGAGAAACACCCGTAGCAGTATCTACAATCGGAGCAAGTGAGATTGCTCTTAAAGTGGGGAACCAAGAATTCCCTGAAATTATGAACAAGACACCCGGTGTGTACGCTACCAAACAAGGTGGTGGTTATGGTGATTCAAGAATCTCGTTAAGAGGTTTTGACCAAAGAAACACATCTTTCCTTATCAATGGGCAACCAGTAAATGATATGGAAAATGGTTGGGTGTACTGGTCGAATTGGGCTGGATTAACTGATGTTGCATCAGGTATTCAAATCCAAAGAGGACTAGGAGCATCGAGATTAGCAGTACCATCAGTAGGTGGAACTGTATCAATCTTTACAAAAGCCGCTGAAAAAGAAGAAGGTGGTTCAATCGCACAAGTTGCAGGTAACGATGGATTCCTTAAAACCACAGTTGCTTACAACACAGGTAAGAATGAAAATGGATGGGCAACATCTGTTTTACTTTCTAAGTGGCAAGGAGATGGTTACATCTACAACACTTCTGGTGCTGGAACAACTTACTTCTTTGCATTAGGATACTCACCTGAGGATTCAAATCATGCGTTAAACCTTTCTATCTTAGGTGCAGGACATTGGCACCACCAAAGAGATGTTTGGGTATCTATTAGAGATTACCAAAACTTTGGTGAAGAAGGAATTGACCCAAGATGGAATTCAAATGGTGGTGTATTAAATGGTGAAGAATATTCTTTAAGAAGAAACTTCTACAACAAACCACTTGCAACATTTAACTGGGATTGGGATATTGCTGATAACGTTAAATTAGCAACTTCATTCTACGGTTCAGCTGGTAGAGGTGGAGGAACAGGTCCTCGTGGAAACAACTATCGTAATTCTACTTTAGATGTTTTACCATTTAGAAAAGACCTTACAGAACACTACCTTGAAGGAGGTAGAGGAGCTAGAACTGCAGATGGATTCATTGATTTCGATGCATTAGTTGCTGAGAACAGAGCAAGTACTTCACCTTATACTGGTGGTATTGGAAACTTTGCAGGTGGATTGATTGGTTCAAATGGATTCAGAGAAGATGGTGTAAACAGAGCATCACTTATCAGAAGAGCATCTATGAACTCTCATGACTGGGTTGGAGCAATCTCTAACTTAGAAATCAATAGTGGTAAATTCAAATACTCTATTGGAGTGGATTTACGTTCTTACACAGGATATCATTACAGAGTTCTTAATGACCTACTTGGTTTAGATGGTTACTACTCAACTGGTAACAAAAACTCAGCAGGACAAATCATTGAAACTACTGTTGAGGCTTCTCCTTTCAAAGATACTGGAATCAGAGGACCTAAGATTGATTACTACAACGTTGGTAAAGTTGGATGGCAAGGTGTTAATGGTTTAGTGGAATATAACGATGATGAAAAACTAACTGCAGTTTTACAGTTTGGACTTTCTAATCAAGCATTCCAAAGAATCGATTACTTTGACCAACCAGGTAACCCAATTTCTGATACTCAAAATCAAGGTGGTGGATATGTTAAAGGTGGTGCAAACTACAACTTTAACGAAAAATCAAATGTGTTCTTTAACACAGGTTTCATTTCTCGTCAACCTTTATTTGATGCAGTATTCCCTAACTTCGCAAACAATATTAATCCTGATTTACAAAATGAGGAAATTCGTTCAGTAGAATTAGGATATGGATACACTTCAAGAAAACTTGATTTAAATGTAAACCTTTACTCTACAACTTGGGGTAACAGATTCGTATCAAGAAGTTTATCTAACCAACAAGGTGTTGATGGATTTGCACAATTCAAAGATATTGATGTAGTTCACAATGGTATCGAAGTTGAAGGTAAATTAAGAGCATCTCAAAGATTGACTCTTAAAGGTATGTTATCAATCGGTGATTGGAGATATACTAAAGACTTCGAAGCAGAGTTATTTGATGATAACCAACAATCAATTGGTACTGGTACACTTTATACCAAAGATGCCAAAGTTGGTGATGCTGCACAATTCGTAGCATATGGTGAAGTTGATTATAAATTAGGTAAATTGAACTTAGATTTAGGATACAGATTCGTAGATGGATTGTATGCTGATTATTCAATTACTGATTCAGCTTTCACACAAGCAGATAACGATGGAGCACTTGAACTTCCTTCTTATGGATTACTTGATTTAGGTGCAACTTTACAATTAGGTAAAGGATTATCTTTTAGAGCGAATGTTAACAACTTGTTAGATACTCTGTATATCGCAGAATCTAACTCTAACATTCACGCAACTTCAACTTCTACAACTTGGAATGGTATTGATGTTAGAAACTCAGTATGGTTCGGATTTGGAAGAACTTGGAACGCTTCTCTAAAGTACAGATTCTAAAAATATAATAAAGGGGGGTGGAAACACCCCCTTTTTTTATTATGAAAGAAAATAAAAAAAAACCTACAAGAGAATTGTTATACAAATACATTGTTATTTATTTTGGAACTGCACTTATGATGTTCTCACCTTTCGTTATTGACTCGTGGGTTGGTAAAGTTGGGATGATGGCTGGGTTAATCCTTATAACAATCCAAACACAAAAAACAAAACAATATAATCTTTCCTTACTTAACGCGGTAGGATTTAGTGGATATTTATATGCGTTAATCAAAAGTTTATTATGAAAAATTTAGTTTTATTATTAATTGTTGTTATGTTTTCAAGTTTTTCACAAACTGAAAGTGAGTGGGAAACAAAGTACAATCAAATGAAAGAAGAAAGAGATATGTACAAAAAAACATCAGAGATGTTATTGAAAAATTGGAAACATTGTGAACAAAAGAAGATAGATATAATTATAGGTGAGCAAGTTAATTAATTTATTTGGTGGACCAGGAATAGGTAAATCATCAATCGCATCAGGTATTACATATAAATTAAAAAAGAAACATATTCGTGTTAATAATCCATATGAGTTTCCAAAACTCTTAGCATGGGATAAGAACAACGAAGCAATAAAAGACCAACTCTATGTACTTGCAAATCAACATAGAGGTATAGCACAATCTTATGGAAAGGTGGATTACATTGTAATCGATTCACCAATAATGTTTTCCCTTATTTACAAAACTTATTACAATACAGGTTATCCTGCAGAGTTTTATGGAGAACATTTTAATCAGCTGATTGTAGATTTACACAAAAAATACGATAACATTAATATTCTTTTAGAAAGAACTGATGAAGGAAAACACAACGATGATGAAAGATATCAAACTTTACAAGAATCTTTAGAGATAGATAAGTTGTGTAAAAGAATATTGGATGAAAATAATATACCATATCACATAGTTAAAGTTGGTAAGAACACAGTCAAAGATATATTAAAATTGTTATGATTCAATTAAATGAGTTACAAAAATATCAATTAAATTTTTGTCTACAAAATAATACAGTTTATAACCTTAGTGGACAGACCGTAGATTGGGATGATTTTCATAAATTTGAGAAATCTCATGATAAATTTGTAATTCTATATTATACTGAAATATTTTCTAGTAGTGGAAAACTTCAACAATTACAAGATAGAATTTCTATTATTTTACAAAACGAACCTCATAAAGAAATATATATTTCACAAGCCACTTCTACTAAAATAAAATATGGACTTGACCCTTTGATAAACTTAATTTATTGGAAAGGTGTATTATCAAGAAAAAAGATAAATATAGATGATGAAAATATTTTATTATTTGAAAAGGGACTTTTCAAAGATACTTCAAAAAAAGTAAAAGGTATTTTTTCTATTAGAAAAAGAAATCCTGTTAGAGAATATATTTTTAATAAAATAAAAGAATTTGATGGAATTATTAGATACAGTAAATGGCCACAAGATTCTCATAGAGAACTAATTGAAGGTACATTAAAAAATGTAAATGTAGATGATTTTCCAACTTGGTATGATATAATTAATGAATATAAATCTTCTTATTTTTCTTTTATTATAGAAAGTCATAGTAATTCTAATTTAAATCAATTAAGTGAAAAAACTATATTGGCATTCATGACCAAGACAATACCAATTGTATTGGGTGGTAGGGGGTATGTGAAGGAATTAGAAGATATGGGCTTTTGGGTTGGAAACTCCATTCTTGGAGTAGACTTTGATAATAGCCCAACTGAGTCATATATTAGATTTGATTCATTTGTTAATGCTATAGAGAATTATAATAAACTCGATTTAAATGATGTTACCAAGATATATAACCACAATATGAATAATATACAGAATAACTTTAATATTGTATCTAATCTTGTAGAAGGTAACGAACAAATTTTTAACTAAAAAGTTTGGATTTCTCAATATTTTTTTGTATATTTACAATATAAATCATGCATTAAAATACAATGAAAGCGGGTAAAATTTGGGGTAATACAAAAATGATACACAGAAATGGTGTATTAGAATTTCACAGAATACAATTTAATAAAGGATATAAATGTTCTGAACACGAACATAAATACAAATGGAATGGATTCTATATTGAATCGGGTAAAATGTTAATTCGTGTTTGGCAAGATGACCAAAATTTAGTTGATGAAACAATACTAGAAGCTGGTGATTTCACAACTGTCAAACCAGGTAAATTTCATCAATTTGAGGGATTGGAAGATGGGGTTGCATTTGAACTCTATTGGGCTGAATTTAACCACGATGATATTAATCGTAGAACTGTTGGTAAGAAGGTATGATTAAAATAGCGATAGCCATTCCTGCTAGATTGGAGAGTAGTAGAATAGAAAAGAAAATGCTGCTTGAATTTGGTGGTAAACCTCTTATTCAAAATGTATTTGAAAAAGTGTGTAAGTTTGGGTATGATACATTCGTACTAACTGATAGTGATGAGATAGCTAAATATATTCCTAAAGAAAATGTTATAATGACCGATGAAGAGGAAAATGGTACAGCACGAATATGTAGTAGGTTTATTCATTTTCAAAAGTATGATTATATTATTAATGTTCAAGGGGATATGTTAGATATAACACACAAAACAATTGAGCCTATAATTAATAAAATGGGTTCTCATAGAAACATTATCACGGCTTACAGAAAAGGATACACTCCAAATGGAGTAAAGATTATTCATCAAAGTAATTTCGCTTGTTGGTTTACTCGAAAGGACATTGGGTATGGTGATTCACATTTAGGAATATATGCATATCCTAATGTATTTTTGGATAGATATTGGTCACTTACAGAAAATTATCCTGATGAGGATTTAGAACAAAACAGAATTTTAGGTTCTCATTTTAGAATAATGGCTGTGGAAGTAGAATATAATGGTAGAGAAATTAATACCAAAGAAGATTTATGAAGAAACCGATAGTAATAGCTGGGCCTTGTCAACATGAAAGTTATGAACATAGCTATAAAATAGCTAGTTATTGTAAAAGTGTTTGTGATTTGTATGGTATAGAATATTACTTTAAAGCTAGTTTTGATAAAGCTAATAGAACCCATAATAATTCTCAAAGAGGATTAGGATTAAATGCTTGTTTTAAAGATTTTTCAGAGTTAAAAAAAGATTTTAAAATAACTACTGATTTTCACGAAACACATCAAATAGATAAATTGGATGTTGATGTTTATCAAATACCAGCATTTTTATCCAAACAAACTGATTTACTTCAAAAGGCGATATCAACTAATAAGATTGTTAATATAAAAAAAGGCCAGTTTATATCACCAAATGGAATACATGGAATCATTTCAAAAGTGGGTGAAGAAAATGTGTGGATTACAGAACGAGGTTCATCGTTTGGATACGATAAAGTGATTATTGATTTTGAAGGTATTCAATATATGAAAGATAGTTACAACGTACCTATTTTTTTGGATATTACACACAGTATTAGTGAACGAAAATATGCTAAAACTATGGCTAAATTAGCAGGTGCTATGGGGTTAAATTTATTTGTTGAGGTACATGATAATCCTGATGAAGCACCTTCGGATGGTAAAAAAATGATTAATATTAATGAATTTGAAAAAATAATTAAAACGTATGTAATGTGAAAATAAATCAAATTTCACTTGGATTTCTCGATATTTTTTCGTATATTTGTAATATAAATGATAAGATATGAAAGTATTGGTAAAACCTAAAATTACAAAACCTTGGTCAAAGGAAATGTATGATTACAATGACAAGGTAGCAAACATCATGAAATCGAATATACTTAACTCGATTCATAAGAACAAAAATAATTGGAATAACCTCAACGAACTTATGAGTTTGTGTGGTGGTATTAAGTATGGTAGTGGATATGAAGTTGAAGATTTGTATCAAGGTTGTTTAGATGAACTTGATATGGTTCAAAACTATTGGTTAAATGATGAATATCCATATGCAGTTAAACAAGGATTAGTAGAAGAAGTTCCTTATAAATTCGTTGGTTATGACAAATAGTTGGTATTATCGAGAAATGGGTTCTCGTAACAAAAAGACAGGTAAGTTATCGTATTATCGAGTACGAGTAACGGATTATAAAATCGATGGTTGTGATTGTAAGGCAAGAGAATTTCGTAGACATTCACCTTGTAAGCACATGAAACGATTACAAGAAAAATTAAGCCACTTATCAATTTAATGAGTTACATCTCTGATATATTACCATATTATATCGATAATGGTTTAAATAGTACAAAAGAAACTATTACGGTTTTAAAACATATAGAAGGTGTTTTAGAAAATAATATCGAAGGTGATATTATTGATATGGGATGTTATAATGGACACTTATTGTACCATATACAATTACTATTAGAAAGACATAAATCAGATAAATCTTTATATGGTGTTGATTCATTTGAAGGATTGCCTGAATTAATGGATTGTGATAAACATAATAATAGTTCTTTAATTAAATTTGAAAAGGGTGATATGAGTGAGGCTCATATTGATGATATTAATGAAAAATTTAAAGATTTAAAAAAACCAATTATATTAAAAGGATTTTTTAATGAAATTGATTTAGAAAAATATCCTAAGAAAGTATCGTTGGCTCATTTTGATGGTGATTTATATAAATCAATAATGCATAGTTTTCAAATTATTTATCCAAGGTTAAGTGATGGGGGTGTTATACTCGTGGATGACTATACATTACCGGATTTACCTGGCGTTAAAATAGCAACTGATGAATTCCTTTCAGATAAAGTAGGAACTTCATATATATTAAATGGGAAATATATTTTTATAAAACATAGAAACAAACAAACAATTTAAAAATGGCAGATATATTAGGAAAACAACCAAAACAACCACAAATCGATTTAAAACAAGCAAAGGAAATGGTTTGTACAAATTCTGAATGTGATGGAACTGTATTTATTCCTGGTACTAAATTCTTAAAAGTATCGAGATTAGTAACAGGTACAGCAAAAGATGCAATCATACCCGTAGAGTTATATCTTTGTGGTGATTGTGGAGAAATAAATACAGATTTATTACCTGATGAATTAAAACCTGTTATTACAAACTAAATGCCAAAATCACTTTTTGACCATATCAAAGCAGTTACACAATTTCAAGACCCAAAGTATTGGGATAAGTTAGACGATGGAGATAAGCGTACTTGGTCCAATTATATGATTCATAGATTCCTTTCGATGAATCCTGATTGGATAGAAGTTCTTTCAGAAATACAACCATATACTCAAGTATTAGAGCCGAAACAATTATATCTTTCTCTTATAGGAATCATTCCAAAAGGTAGATACTTTTTAAAATATACTAAAGGTAAAGGTGAAAACAAATATGAATCTTTTTTAATTGATATTATGAAACAAGATTTTCAATGTTCTAAAAAAGAGGCAGAAGATTATTGTGAAATTCTTTACTCAACACGAGAAGGTAGAGAAAACATAAAATACATTTGTGAAAAATATGGTATCGATAAAAAACAAATAACTAAGCTAAAATTAAAGGTTTAAATATTTGGATAATTCAAATAATTTTCGTATATTTACATTGTAAATAATAAGATATGAAATACGACCACAATAATCCATTAACTGACGAAGAACTAGATAAATTAGGTAAAGAAGATTTCGATGGTTTTCTTGAATACCTTGATGGACAGAGTGATTATTTAAAATCTAAAACAAGACCTCTTAACTCACACGAAATGAAAAAGTTTGCAGCCATGGCGGCCGCAAATGAAGGAAGAATGATTAGTGATGAAGAACTTGAAAGAGCTAAAAGGATTGGTAAAGAAAATGAACAAAAAGTAAAAGATAAATGGCGAAAGTAAGTTACTCTCAATATGGAATGTATTCAACGTGTCAAGAACAATACAAGTTGAACTACATTGATAAGTTGGGAACATCCTCAGCAAACATTCACACGATTTTCGGTTCAGCAATGCACGAAACAATCCAACACTTCTTGGATGTAATGTATAACGTAACCAAAAAACAAGCACTCCAACTGAATCTTGAAAAGATGTTATACGATAAACTCGTAGAACATTTCACAAAAGAATCAGAGAAGATGGTAGATGGTATGTATCCATGTACTAAGGAGGAATTGGGTGAGTTCTACGAGGATGGAAAATTAATTCTACAATATTTTACCAACAAGTTAGATAAACTCTATCACAAGAGTGGATTTGAGTTGGTAGCGATAGAACAAGTACTTAACGCAGAAGTAAAACCTGGTGTACACTTTATTGGTTTTATCGATATCTTACTTAAAGATAAATCATCTGATGAGTACATTATCATTGACCTTAAAACTTCAACAAGAGGTTGGAACAAATATCAGAAAGCTGATAAGATAAAAACCTCTCAAATGTTATTGTATAAAAAGTTTTACTCTGAAAAGTACGATATTCCATTGGATAAAATTAAGGTAGAATATCAAATCCTAAAACGTAAAATATCAGAAAACTTCGAATACCCTATACCAAGAATCTCAAAATTTGTACCAGCAAATGGTAAACCCTCAGTAAATAATGCATGGAAAGGATTTTCTAACTTTGTAGATTCTGTCTTTGGTGAAGCTGGAGAAATTATCCAAGAATCTTTCCCGCCCAACAAAGGTAAACAATGTGATTGGTGTGAATTTAAAACAAGAGGCCTTTGTTCTGCTTGGAATTAATTTATATATTTTTTTGTTTAAAAAATAAATATGTATATATTTATACATAAACAATAAAAGGATAGTTATGGCAGATACAAAATTAACTACGGTAAAAATTATAAAAAACCTTTACTCAAAGTTTAAAAAAATTTCATTTGATTCAAACATCACATTACAAAAATTAGTAAATCGTTCGGTAAACAAATATATCGAAGATGAAGATTTTAGAAATGAAATTAACAACTATGACCAACTTCAAGAAAGTGGTTCACAATTTTAAATCAATTTAAATGGCAAAGAAAAAGATTCTATTACTATCAGATGATTTGAGAATGTCCTCTGGTATAGCAACTGTATCTAAGGAATTAGTTTTCGGTACATTTGAACACTATGATTGGGTTCAATTAGGTGCAGCAGTAAATCATCCAGAAAAGGGAAAAGAAATAGATTTAGGAGAAGATGCTCGTAAAATTAGTGGAGTAAAAGATGCTTCACTTAAAATTATACCATGGACAGGTTATGGAGATGCAAATATTCTTCGTGAGCTGATTATGAGACATCAACCAGATGCAATTCTTCACTTCACAGACCCAAGATATTGGAGATGGTTATATGAGATGGAAGCAGAATTAAGACAAAACATTCCAATCTTATTCTATCATATTTGGGATGATTTACCAGACCCACATTATAATAGAAATTACTACGAATCGTGTGATTGGTTAGGCTGTATCTCAAAACAAACTTATGGTATTGTAAATAGAGTTGGAAAGATTGATTCAGAAACAATCAAACCTTTAGAAGATTGGCAAGTATCTTATGTACCTCATGGTATTAACTCCAATACTTTTAAACCAACTGATGTACCTGAAGATTTTAGAAAAAACTTATTAGGTGATAAGGATTATAAATTTATCCTTTTTTGGATGAATAGAAATATCAAAAGAAAACAACCTTCAGATGTAATTTGGGCATTCAGTAAATTTAGAGATGGGTTACCTGATGAAGATAAAGATAAGGTATGTTTAATAATGCACACTGCACCAAAAGACCAAAATGGAACAGATTTGATTGCAGTTGCGGAAAAGATTGCACCAGATTGTGATATTAAGTTCTCGGCTGATAGAATTAATCAAGACCAACTAAATTATTTACATAACATTGCAGATTGTACTATCAATATCGCAGGTAATGAAGGATTTGGTTTAGTAACTGCTGAATCAGTTATGGCAGGAACCCCAATTATTGTAAATGTTACAGGCGGAATGCAAGACCAATGTGGTTTCAAATTAGATGGTAAGTATTTAACTGCCGATGATTATAAACAAATTGGTTCTCTACATAATTGGAGAGAGTGGGAAGATAAAGTAACACATGGTGAGTGGGTAAAACCAGTATGGTCTCGTGCTCAAACTATGGTTGGTTCAATTCCAACTCCTTATATCATTGACGATAAAGTTGATGTAGTAGAGGTTTCGGAAGCAATTCGTTATTGGTATGATAAAACACCACAAGAACGAACTGAAGCTGGTTTAAAAGGTAGAGAAGAATTCTTGGGAGAAATGGGATTGAATCATACAAATATGTGTCAGACACTTGTAGATGGAATTAAAACTACCTTTAAGAATTGGAAACCAAAAGAGAAATTTAATGTTTATAAAATTAGGTAATGGGTAAACCAATCTTTATAGTAAGATTTCCTGGTTATTGGACAAATAATCAAGTTAATGAATCTCGTAGAGCAATTCATAGTATGAAAGAACTAAACGAGGATTATCATGTATTAACTTTACAAGATAATGAAATCGAAACTACAAGATTTGAATGTTATAACTCACCACACGAACCAGAAAAATTAGAAGAAATAACAAGATTAACTAAACTCTCAATTGAGAGATGTTTAAGAAACGAAGAAGAAAACAGATTAAGAGAATTAGAAGATGAATAAACCATTATTAGTATTTCAGGCACCAGTAGCAACAAGAAGTGGTTATGGTGACCATTCAAGAGATATCTTGAAATCATTATTTGAATTGGATAAGTACGATGTTAAAGTTGTACCAACACGATGGGGAAACACTCCACAAGACCAAATAGACCCTTCAACTGAATTTGGTCAGAAGATATTACAAAACATAGCAACTCAGGTAAATAGAAAACCTGATATTTTCATTCAAGTATCGGTTGCAAATGAGTTTAAAGCACTTGGTAATTACAATATTGGTATTACGGCCGGTGTAGAAACAACAGTTGCTCCTCAAGAATTTATACAAGGTGGTAATAATATGGACTTAATTATAACACCATCTGAATTTACAAAAGATACTTTAGTTAAGACTACTTTTACCCAAGTTGATAAAAATACAAATCAAAAAGTTGGTGAATTAAAATTACAAAAACCTGTTGAAGTTTTATTTGAGGGTGTAAACACCGAGGTATTTAATGGTAAATCTTCAACTTCTATTTTAGATTCAGTTGATACTGATTTTAACTTCTTATTTGTAGGACATTGGTTGGCAGGAGAATTAGGACAAGATAGAAAAGATGTAGGAATGATGATTAAAACATTCTGTACTGTTTTCAAAGCACTACCAAAGAATCAACAACCTGGTCTTATTTTAAAAACATCTCATGCAGGATTCTCAGTTGGTGAAAGAGAAGATATAAAACTAAAAATAGAAAATGTAACAAAAGAGTATGGTGATAATTGTCCACCTATCCATTTAGTGTGGGGTGATTTATCTGAATCAGAATTAAATTCACTTTACAATGATGAAAAAGTAAAGGCATTGTTAATGTTCACTAAAGGTGAAGGATATGGTAGACCACTTGCAGAGTTTGCAACAACAGGTAAACCAATTCTTGTATCAGATTGGAGTGGATTTAAGGATTTCTTACCAAAAGAAAACACAGTTTATTTAGAAGGTGAATTAACTAATGTACATCAATCGGCACAAAATAAATTTTTATTGAAAGAATCAAAATGGTTTAGTGTTAACTATTCTAAGGCAGCCGCAAAGATTTTTGATGTACATAAAAATTATAAAACATACTTATCTAAGAGTAATGGGTTAAAAACAAATATCAATTCCAACTTCACTCTTGATAAAATGACCAAAAAGTTGGAAGAAATATTGAATAAATATGTAAAGGTTCAACCTCAACCACAACATATTGAAATGAAACTACCAACTATTGAGAAATTATAATGACATTATTTACAAGACAATACACTAAATTTTTAAGACCTGAAAAAAGGATACCTCGTTCTCAAATCAGACCGAGAAACATATACCGTATTGTAACATACAAAGGAGGACAACCTCCCACAAAACAAGCAGAAGAGGCAAGGTATGTTTTTGTTATCGGTATTGTTGGTCATAAAGTTCATTGTATAAAATTAAATCCTATAAATCCATTACACTTTACACAATTTATTGGAAGATTACGAGATAAAAGAATGCCACTAAGTTCGGATTTAAGATTGGAATCAATGTTAAAGAAATTTAGTAAAGATGGTAGTTCACTTTTTGAATCTTATGTAAAAAATAATACAAAATTATATTCTCGTAACCTTAACAATTATAGAACTTACATTTTAAGTAGTATTGTAAATGTATATGAGATTAGATTTGAACAAGAAGTATTAGAAAACCTATTTGGTGAAAGAACAAATGCATCTCAAAAACAACAAATACTAAGAGATGAACAATCTGATTTAGACGAAGGGAATCCAAATTCATTAATAGAATAGTATGAAAGTATTAATAACAGGAGTTGCAGGTTTACTCGGCTCACGATTAGCAGATTGGATTATAGAAAACAAACCAGAAGTAGAGGTAATTGGTGTTGATGATTTGAGTGGTGGTTATGAAGAAAACATAAATCCAAAAGTTAATTTTTGGCAAATGGATTTGGTAAATCATCCAATTGAAAACATCTTTGAGGCTCATGATATCGATTATGTATTTCACTTTGCTGCTTATGCTGCTGAGGGATTATCTCCTTTCATTAGAGGATATAATTATGATAACAATTTAAAGGCCACTGCGAGAATTGTAAATGAGTGTATTAAGAACAATGTTAAAAGATTAATATTCACTTCAACACTTGCGGTGTATGGTCATCAAGATGGAAATGTATTTGATGAGAATCAAGTACCAAAACCAATAGACCCATATGGAGTTGCAAAGTATGCGTGTGAAATGGATATACAAATTGCAGGTGAACAACATGGTTTAGATTGGTGTATTATCAGACCTCACAATGTTTATGGTATAAAACAAAACATTTGGGATAAGTACAGAAATGTATTGGGTATTTGGATGTTTCAATATTTGAATGATGAACCTATGACCATTTTTGGCGATGGTACTCAAACAAGAGCATTTTCTTATATTGATGATTCATTAGAACCACTTTGGAATTCTGCTATATTACCACAGGCTTCAAAAGAGATTATTAACTTGGGTGGTATTCGAGAGGTATCTATTAATGAAGCCAATGCCACTTTACGAGATATTATTAGAAATGGTAATGTAGAATATCACGAAGAAAGACATGAAGTAAAACATTCAATCCCAACCTTTCAGAAATCAATTGATATTTTAGGATTTGAACATAAAACTGAATTATATGATGGATTGAAAGAAATGTGGGAATGGGCAAAGAAACAACCTAAACGAGAAAGATTTGTTTGGCCATCTTATGAATTAGATAAAGGAATTTATAGTTACTGGAAAAAATGACAATTAGTTACGCAATTACGGTTTGTAATGAGTTAGAAGAAATAACAAAGTTATTAAACTTTTTACAAACACATATTAGAAAAGAAGATGAAATAGTAATTCAGTATGATGAAACTTCGGTTACTGATGAAGTTATGGATTACTTAAACTTAATGGATTCAATGCACGAGAATCATAAAGTGGTTGGGTTTCCATTAAACAAAGATTTTGCATCTTTTAAAAATAATCTAAAATCAAATTGTACAAAAGATTATATTTTTCAGATTGATGCAGATGAAATACCACATGAATTTTTAGTTGAATATTTAGGACAGATTTTAGAAGAAAATCCTGTTGATATTGTATTTGTTCCAAGAGTAAATACAGTTGAAGGATTGACACAATCACATATAGATAAGTGGAGGTGGAATGTGAATGAAAAAGGTTGGGTCAATTGGCCTGATTACCAAACAAGAATTTATAAAAATACTGATGATGTAACATGGATGAATAAAGTTCACGAAAGAATTACAGGTTATGATACTTTTTCAAACTTTCCATCTGAAGAAAGATGGAGTTTATATCATCACAAACAAATAGATAGACAAGAAAAACAAAACGAATTTTACGAAACGATTTAATTATGGAAGGACAATTTAAGCCAATTGGAGATAGAGTATTGGTAAAACCAAACGAAAAGAAAGAAAACAAAACTGCAAGTGGGATTATTTTAACGGAATCTTCACAACAATATCAAAAAGTATATGGTAAAGTTATCTCAGTTGGAACAGGTATTTTTTCACAAAACGGTGAGAGAATCCCAATGACAGTTGAAGTTGGTGATACTGTTGTTTATGAAAAATCTCAAGGAACCAATGAAATAGAAATTGGAGATGAAACTTATTTACTTTTCAACGAACATCAATTAATAGGAATTGTAAAGTGAAAATATTAGTAACAGGTGGAGCTGGATTTATCGGAACCAATCTTATCAAAAGATTAGTTTCAGAAGGACATCGAGTAGTTTCTTTGGACGATTATTCTACTGGCACTAAATCTAATAACATAGAAGGTGTAAAATATATCAATGGAGATATTGAAACTATTGAATACTTAAAAGGAGATTATGATTTATGTTATCATCTTGCTGCTCAATCGAGAGTTCAACCTTCTTTTGATGACCCAACAGAATCATTTAGAATAAATGTAAATGGTACACGAGCAGTTTGTGATTGGGCTAAGAACAATAATGTTAAAGTAATTTACGCTGGTTCATCTTCAAGACACCATAACCCAACTGATTCACCATATGCAATGTACAAATATCTTGGAGAAGAAATTTGTAAATTATATAGAAATAGTTTTGATGTTGATGTACAAATTGCTCGATTCTATAATGTATATGGTCCTGGTGAATCTTTGGATTTAATTCATGGAAATGTTATTGGAATTTGGAGAGAACAAGTAAATCTAAATATACCACTTACTATTGTTGGTGATGGTGAACAAAGACGAGATTTTACTCATGTAGATGATATTGTAGATGGATTAATAAGAATATCTAAAACTGAAAAAATACACGAAGATGCATGGGAACTTGGAAGTGGTGTAAATTATTCAGTTAATGAATTGTTTTCATTTTTTAAAGAAAAATATCCAAATATAGATTCAACTTACATACCAGAGCAAAAAGGAAATTATAGAGAAACACTAAATACTAATCCTGATGCTGAAAGGTATTTAGAGTGGCAACCACAAGATAGATTAAAAGATTATATTCAAGGTTTATGATAGGAATTATAGGACAGGGTTTTGTTGGTAACGCAGTTTACCAAAGGTTTAAAAAATATTTTGATGTTTACACTTATGATAAACAATTAAAGTTATGTAATTCATCAGAACAAAAAACATTGGATAACGAAATTGTATTTGTTTGTTTACCAACTCCAATGGATGAAATAGGAAGATGTGATACCTCTATTGTAGAAGGTGCAGTTAAAAGATGTGTAGAGTTTGGTAAAACTAAAATAGTTGTAATTAAATCAACAATACCACCAGGTACTACTGAAAAATTAAATGAAAAATATCCCTCATTACAAGTTGTATTTAATCCTGAATTTTTAACAGAGAGAAATGCGGTAGAAGATTATAACAATCAAAGTAGAATTATTTTAGGTGGACCAAGACCTGCAAGTACTGAATTAAGAAGAATATTTTCTAAAGTATTTCCAAAGGCAAAGATTATTAAAACACATTCCACTTATGCTGAAATGGTTAAGTACACAACAAATACTTTCCTTGCAACCAAGGTTTCTTTTGCTAATGAGATTTATGAAATTTGTCAAAGAGTGGGTGCTGATTACGATAAAGTTGTGGAATATGCAACTTTAGATGAAAGATTAGGAAATTCTCATTGGGGAGTTCCTGGTCATGATGGTGATTTTGGATTTGGTGGACATTGTTTCCCAAAGGATTTATCTGCTTTACTTCATGTTGCAAGAAAAGAAGGAGCGATTCATAATGTTTTAAAAGCAACTCAGAAAACTAATGATGATGTTAGAAAAAATAGAGATTGGGAAAAAATGAAAGGAAGAGCAGTATCATGAATAAACCATACGAAAAAATAGATGTAGTAATCTCAACGATTACAAAGTTTTATCCAAAAGATATTGAACCTTGGGTTGAATCACTTAATAGAAGTGGTTTTAGTGGTAAACGAATGATGGTTGTTTATGATGTACCACAAGAAACTATTGATTATTTAAAAGAAAATCATTTTGATATTTTTCAATCACAATTATCTCATCACCTTTTTAATCAAAGATTCAGAGATACTGCAATGATTTTAGAAAATTATGAATGTGATAGAATCATTTGGACAGATATTAGAGATGTAGTATTTCAATCAAACCCAACAACATGGTTAAACAGATATCAAGAAAAACCTATTATAGCTTGTTCAGAAGCAGTGAAACTTGGTGATGATGATTGGGCACAAGTTTGTGCTGGTACTTCGTTCAAGTTAGAATGGAATTGGTTACAACACGAAGAATCTTATTGTGCTGGTTCTATTTGTGGTGATAAAGATTATATCATTCCTTTATTTCATAATATATTTAGATGGGGAATAACTGGTGAAAATCCTACTCAAGCAGCAGACCAACCTGCGTACAATATCTTAATCAAACAACAACAATGGAAAGATAAAGTACAATTTGTAAAACAAGAAGAAGGTCTTGCAGTACAAATGGGAACTACATTTATTAAAAAAGATTTCTTTGGTGATAAATTAATGGAGCCAACTCCTTTGGTAGAAGAAGATGGTACTGTTACAAATCAAAAAGGAGAACCATTCACAATTGTTCATCAGTACGATAGAAACCCGCAATTAAAAGAAGTTATACATAACAAGTATAAAAAAAGAATGTTTGGTGAAACTCCAAAATCTGATAGTCCTGAAGGATTTACATATAAAAAATGGTTAGAAATCAGAAAACAAGGTAAGTACGATACTCAGTATAACGAAATGTTAAAAGGAAAACGAGTTGTAATCGTAGGACCGGCACCATCTTTGGAAGGAAGTGGTAAAGGAAAAGAAATTGATGATTATGATATTGTAGTAAGAATCAATAAAGGATTCCCTGTTGAAGAAGGAATGGAGTCTGATATAGGTTCACGAACTGATATTCATTATCATTGTTTATGTACAACTATGGAATGTGGTGGACCAGTTTTCTACAAAGAGATGAAAGACCAAAATGTATTTGTATCGGCACCATATCCAAAATATGTAAGACCATTTTATGAAGATGTAAAAAGATTTGAAAATGATAATAAAAAATGGGATTTACCATTTCATATTATAGATACAGATTACTATAACAATATTGGAACTTGGGTAGGAACAAGACCAAATTCAGGTACACTTACAATTATAGATTTATTAGCGTACGATGTAAAAGAATTACACATCACAGGTTTCACTTGGTTTAGAGGTGGTTGGAGAAAATCATATAAAGATATGAAAGAAATCTTTGGTGAAGAAGAAGGTGCAAGAAAAGAGAAAATGTGGTTAGAGGGAGAATTTAATGGAAATCATAAACAAAAACCACAAGAAGATTTAGTTAGAGAAATTTATCTCAATGATGATAGAGTTACTATCGATGATACGATGAAACAAATTTTAGAAGTAGAATGATTATATACATTCCCATAAAAGAAAATTCACAAAGAGTTCCTCAAAAAAACTTTAGAGAGTTCAATGGTAAACCTTTATGGGAACATACTATTGATAAACTAAAAGATTATAGAGTAGTAGTTGACACTGATTCAGAATCTATCATTGAATCTTGTAAATCTAAAGAATGGGTTACTACTTATTTAAGACCAAAAAAATTACGAGGTGATAAAGTTTCAGTTGTAGATTTAATCAAAAACTACTTTGATAAAAATCCAACTAAAGAAATCATAGTCCAACTTCATGTAACATCACCTTTCTTCGATGTAAAGCATTTAGAAGAAGTTCAAAGACAAATTAGATTATATGATTATGATTCAGTATTTTCAGTAGATGTGATTCAAAATAGATTTTGGAGAGATGAAGAATATGGGTTAGTACCAGTAAATCATAATCCAATGAAATTAGAACAAACCCAAGACTTACCAAAATATTATATGGAAAATTCATACTTATATGGGTTCAAACAATCCGTTTTAAAATTTGGTAATCGTATTGGAAAAAATCCAACTACAATACAAGTGGGATTTCCTAAAAACTTAGATATAGATACAGAAGATGATTGGAATTTAATAAAAACATTAGAACATTATGAGCGGTAAAGTGCCTTTATTTAACTTTTTAGATTCAAAAAAAGAAGAATCATTAGAAATTTTAGAAATTGGAGTTGCACAATGTGGAACAGGTATTCAAATTCTAGAAGAATATCCTAATTTCAATTACACAGGCGTTGATAAGTGGGAATTTGATAAAACACTTCAACATGAAGGCAATAAAATACGAAATTGGAATTCACAAGAAAAATGGGATGGTATTTATCAAACAGTTTTAGATAATACTAAAAAATTTGGTGATAGGTGCAGTATCATAAGAGAATGTTCTCATGAATTTTTACCTACTTATAATAAAAAATTTGATTTTATTCACATAGATGGTGACCATTCTACCGAAGGAGTTTATCAAGATTTACTTCTTTGTAAAGGTCTACTTAAACCCAATGGAATCATGTGGATGGATGATATTGAACTTTCTTCGGTAAAACAAGGAGTTAATCAGTTTTTAGAAGAATATACAAATTATAAATTAAAAGATAAATTTAAAGTATATATTACAGATGAATAATATAGAACATTTAAAGGGTAAAGGTAAAGGTAAACGAATATTTTTAGTAGGTAATGGCCCTTCTTTAAACGATATGAATC
>Ga0255759_10001685_pt1 | contig 19760 bp, 19 predicted proteins | sample 101ome_20_FD_179959 | JGI IMG/M metagenome (GOLD analysis project Ga0255759, IMG submission 179959) | Coastal salt marsh microbial communities from the Groves Creek Marsh, Skidaway Island, Georgia - 101404AT metaG (version 2) | ecosystem: Environmental > Aquatic > Marine > Intertidal zone >...
CGGACCCGTTTCGTGCAGGAGTACTCCGCTGGTGAACACTGGCATGATTTCGATACCTGGTATTTCATCACCGAGGGCAACATGCGGTTCGGCCATGAGGGCATCTATGAAACCGGGGATGTACGTCAGGTCAGCGGCGGCTAAAGCTACGGCCTTGAAGAACCAGGCAGCGACGGTGTTGAATTCGTCCTCGTCGGCGGTGGCGTTGCCTTGCACTGGGCAGATCTCGAGCCTGCACCGAACGGGAAGTTACGCGAGCCTGAACCTTGGCCAGTGCTGGGCGCCAGCAGGTTGATCTGGCTTAATGCAGGTATTAGGCATTGCGAGAATTTTAATGAGCACAAAGACTGGAAAGTGGCTGGACGCTATCGAAAGAGTCGGCAACAGGCTGCCCGACCCTGCACTGCTGTTTTTTATCCTGCTGATCCTGGTCTGGGCAGCGTCCTTACTGTTCGCGCAATTCAGCTACAGCCACATAGACCCGCGCACCGGAGAGGCGATCCTCGTCAATAACCTCGTCACCGCAGACTCCATGACGTATTTCACCTCCAACATGGTGAAGACTTTTGTCGGGTTCCACCCCCTGGGCGTAGTGCTGCTGGCCATGCTGGGTATTGGCGTCGCTGATCACACCGGCTTCATTCGCGCCGGCCTGCGCAAGCTGCTCAGCATTACTTCACCAAAGATACTGACGCCGATGCTGTTACTCATCGCCATCGTCAGCCACAGTGGCGGCGACGCCGGCTATGTGCTGGTCATCCCGCTTGGCGCCGTGATTTTCTTTGCGGCCGGGAGGCACCCGCTTGCCGGTATCGCCTGTGCGTTTGCTGGGGTGTCCGGCGGTTTCAGTGCGAACTTCGTACCATCGATGATTGATCCGCTATTACAGGGCATCAGCCAGGCGGCCGCCCAGATCATCGATCCTGACATCACGCTGAACCCCCTCAACAACTGGTTCTTTACCTCTGCCTCCTGTCTCGTCATCGTCGCCATCGGTTGGTATCTGACCGACAAAGTCATCGAGCCAAGGCTCACGGGTACTGAAATCGATGGCGATCTTGCTGAGGCACCAACACTGGACACACTGGATGACAACGAAAGTCGAGGCTTGCGATTCGCTCTTATCGCCATGCTGGCAGGCATTGTGTTGCTCCTGGTCACCGCCTGGCCAGAGGGCTCAAGCTGGCGAGCACCGGATGGTGGCCTTGCCAGCGCGGGCTCACCGCTGATGGCGAGCATCGTTTCACTGATCTTTCTGCTGTTTATCATCCCGGGAATTGTTTACGGCTACGCTGCCGGCACAGTCAGAACCCATCGCGACGTTATCGAAGGCATGACACTTGCCATGAACGGCATGTCTTATTACATCGTCATGGCTTTTTTCGCATCGCTGTTCATCGCCGAGTTCGCCCGTTCCAATCTGGGTGCACTGCTGGCGCTCCAGGGTGCAGCCTGGCTGCAGGCGCTGGCGATGCCCGCGGCTGTGACAGTCGCTGGCGTAGTGTTGATTACAGCCATAGTCAATCTGTTTGTTGGCTCCGCGTCTGCGAAATGGGCACTGCTGGCCCCCATCCTTGTGCCCATGCTGATGCAACTGGGCATTTCGCCCGACATCACCCAGGCGGCCTATCGAGTCGGCGATTCGAGCACCAATATCATTACACCACTGATGCCCTATTTCCCATTGGTCGTGGTGTTCTGCCAGCGTTATGTGAAGAACACCGGCATCGGTACCGTAGTCGCCATGATGCTGCCGTTTTCGCTGGCATTCCTCGTGCTCTGGACCGTGTTTCTGCTGATGTACTGGATGTTTGGTCTGCCGCTCGGATTACAGTCGAGTTACGGCTATCCAGCCTAGGTCGCTCAAACCCGGTCGGGGCGTTTTCTTTCTGCTCGACTTGGCCAGTGCGATGTCACCGGGCAGACACCCGCACCGCTGCTATCAATCCCTGGTAGTGCTCAGGTAATTCAGGTGGCGACTGTACTGGTCAAGAATGTCATTGACGATCTGCTCCTCATTCCAGCCCATTACATCATAGTCCTGACCACCTTCGTAAAGGTGCACCTCAGCACGCCAGTAAAGCCTGGCGGAGTCATCGGCAGCAATGGGACTATCGGGCATGCGCATCTCATTACCCTGCACGAGGTAAACGAAATCCAGCTCATCACCATGATAAACTTCCAGCTGTATCTCGACCGTGTCCTCGCGTCGAACCACCTGAGCCCTGACACCGCGAGCATCGAGCTCTCCCGAAAATCGATTCATCGCTGGCAGCACAACACCATTAAGGAAATCGGAGACCTGTTGCCGGGAAGGAAACTGCAGCAGATTATCCAGTCTCTGCTCCCACGGAATGCTGGCATCCGCGACGGTCTGAAAACTGAGCGCATCGCGCTTTGCCATGTCGTCTCGAAGTGCTCGCCAAAAACCCCAAATCGCAAACAACAGCGCAATCGAGAATGGCAGCGCACTGGCAATGGTTGCGGTCTGCAGCGAGGGCAGTCCACCAGCAACCAGCAGTACAGCGGCTGTTACCCCGATTGTGGCCGTCCAGTAGATACGTTGCCAGACCGGTGTCTCGTCTTCCCCGTTCGAGGCAAGCATGTTGACCACCAACGCACCTGAATCAGCAGACGTCACAAAAAATATCACGACCATAATGACAGCAATAAAAGACAGAACTTCTGCACCCGGCAGGTATTCAAAAAACTTGAACAGCGCTACCGACTGATCCTGCTGCACGATTTCGCCAAGGCTGGCCGCCCCCTGGTGCAATATCAGCTCGATGGCACTGTTACCAAAGACAGTCATCCAAAGCAACGTGAAAGCTGCCGGCCCCATCAATGCCCCCATCACAAACTCACGAATCGTTCGCCCCCTCGAAATACGGGCGATAAACAACCCGACAAACGGGGACCAGGCAAGCCACCAGCCCCAATAGAAAATGGTCCAGCCACCGAGCCAGTCAGTCGGCGTGTAGGCGTAAAGGTTGAAGGTCTTGCTGACCAGATCAGCCAGGTAATCGCCCGTATTCTGGACGAAGAGCTGCAGCAGCAGGACCGTTGGCCCAAAGGCCAGGATACCCAGCAGCAGCAGTACAGCAAAAACAATGTTGATCTCCGAGAGACGCTTGATCCCGGCATCGAGCCCCATCACCACAGATATTGTTGCCAGTGCCGTGATGCCCGCGATCAGAATGATCTGGACCGTCAGATTTCCTGGCAGATCAAAGAGATAGGCCAACCCAGAGTTGATCTGCAAGACGCCCAGTCCAAGCGATGTCGCAACACCCGTGATCGTGCTCAGGATAGCAAACACATCAACACACACGCCTAGCGGACCGTAGATTTTCTCGCCGAAGATCGGGTACAACGCCGACCGGATAGTGAGCGGCAAGTCATGTCGATAGCCGAAATACGCCAACACCAGTGCGACAATCGCATACATCGCCCAGGCATGAATGCCCCAGTGGAAAAAGGTGAGCTTCATCGCCTCACGCGCGGCCGTTACCGTACCGGGCTCCCCGACAGGCGGGTTCATGAAGTGCATGACGGGCTCCGAGACGCCGAAAAACATCAGGCCGATGCCCATGCCGGCCGAGAACATCATCGCGAACCAGGAGACGAAGCTATAGTCCGGTTCGACGTGATCGGGACCAAGCTTAATACTGCCGTAACGCGTCAGCGAAAACACGATGACGGCAAGCAGGACGATTGCGACTACAATCACGTAATACCAGCTGCCGTTTGCCACGATGCCGTTCTGCAGACTCTTGAAGAAACTGCCCGTTGCCTCAGGCCACAGGGCAGCGGACAACACTGTCACCAGGAGCACAATTGAAGCACCGTAAAATACCGGCGGATCAAGCCGGCGGGCAACACCCCGATCGTTTGTTGTCATGCAGACTCTCTCTTGTCACCAAAGGGACTACTTTTTAGACCTCGAATTAATTCGTCGAGGCTAAAATCACACTAAATCAATGACCTAGGCCCCAAGTGCTCACCAAAGTCATTAGTAATCTTAGTTCAGTTTCGATATGATTCGTTTCAGATCAAAACAGTTTAACAATCGACATGAAACGGGGGAACATCATGTTTCAAAAGAAACGACTAAGTGCAGCTATCCTGGCCGCGATGACTTCGGCCAGCGCGCCGCTGGCTGTAGCTGAAATAGAAGAAATCGTAGTCACAGCAACCAAGCGTGCCCAAAGCACCCAGGACATCCCGGTCGCCGTTGCCGCTGTCAATGAGCAGACGCTTGAGGATCTGGGCGTCTCAAATTTTGAAGACTACCTGTTACAGCTACCGGGCGTCACCGCTGGTGGCAGCGGCCCAGGCCAGAACACGATCTATATTCGAGGTGTCGCTTCAACCACGCCTAACCTGACGACCGCCGGCGTTGCCGGACTCGCGCCCAATGTGGCTCTCTACCTCGACGAACAACCCCTGGCGCAGCCGGGCAGAAACCTCGATGTCTACGCGGCTGACCTGAATCGCGTCGAGGTGCTCTCAGGCCCTCAGGGCACCCTTTTCGGCGCAAGCTCACAAGCTGGGACCGTGCGCCTGATCACCAACAAACCCGACCCCAGCGGCACCTATGCCAGTGTCGACTTCGGCACAGCCTGGACTGATGACGGAGAGATGAGCAACAACGTCGAGGGTATGATCAACGTCAACGTCAATGACCGACTGACCCTGCGCGGTGTTGTCTACGTCGACCGTCAGGGTGGTTACATTGATAACGTCGCGGGCTCACAGACTGCCAGAGACAGTGCGCGTTTCAGACCCGCAGGGACGATGCGCGCCAATGGCGTTCCGGTCAGCGCAGGCCGCACCGGCTTCCAGGCAGGCAGCGACCTTAGCGGGGTTAACTTCATCGCCGCTGACAACGCCAACAGGACTGAGGATGACTTCAATGATACGACCTACGCCGGCGGTCGACTCAGTGCGCTCTGGTCCGTCAACGACAACTGGACCTTGACGGTTTCCCACACCCAGCAAGAGCTTGAGTCCGACGGGGTCTTCTTTGCGGACCCGAACCTGGATGACTATGAAATTCAGCGGTACGCCGAGGACAAGATCGAAGACAGCTTTTCCAACACTGCCTGGACGTTCGAGGGGCTGATCGGAGATTTGGAGGTCGTCTACACCGGCGCTTATACAGACCGGGAAACTGACCAGATCGTCGACTATACAGACTATCTGTTTGTCGGCCAGTACCTGCCCTACTACATCTGCGACGGCTCCGTATCCTATCCCGGCGGGGCTCCGTCCGGAACATGTCAGTCACCACTGCTGTTCGTCAACAGCCGCTCTGAAACTGAAGTCATGACACACGAGATTCGGATCTCGACGGACCAATCCAAGCGCGTCAGGGCGACGCTGGGCGCATTCTACAGCGATCTCGAGCTGACAGAGCTGAATGACTTTACGTATCCCGGGTCTGAGGCTGTGGTCGGGTTTAACGGTGTCATTGGTTTCGGCCCCAACTACCCGCTGACGAATACCGCCGTGACAGGCCTGGTCGGAAACGCCGCGCCGGGCTACTTTTCCGATCCGGGGCCATTCCCCGAAGCCGTCATTTTCCGCAACGATGTTAAGCGAACGGACGAACAGACCGGCGTCTTCGGCGAGGTAACTTTCGACGTCGTGCCTGACACCTTCGCGCTGACCCTTGGCGCGCGCTGGTACGACATTGAAGTCGACCTTGAAGGCAGCGCTAACTCTTCGTTCTTCAATCTCGGGGCGACCAGCGACGCTCAGGCTTTCGGCACCAACATTTCAGCCCAGTTCGCCTCCAATAATGCAGTCGGCGCACCGGACACTGCATCAACAGACGGCACTATCTTCAAGCTCACGGGTGAATGGACGCCCAACGAGAACGTACTGCTCTATGCGACCTTGTCTGAGGGTTTCAGACCCGGCCTGCTTAACCGACCCGGTGGCAGATCTAATGGCGCCGGCTATACCGTGCCTTATGCGCTCGACACCGACGACGTCACTAATGTTGAATTCGGCTGGAAGACCGACCTCGCGGATTCCACAATACGATTCAACGGCAGTATTTTCTTCGTTGATATCGAAAGCCTGCAGACGACGATTTTCGATCCGAGCATCGTCAACCTGTTCTTCTCCGACAATGCTGCTGACGCAGAAGTGCGTGGAGTCGAAGGCAACTTTATCTGGCAACCCGCATCCGTTGAGGGTCTGACTGTCACTGGCGCTTTCTCTTTCCTCGATACAGAGATAACGAAAGTCATCACGCCAACGAACGACGTCAGGAAAGGTGACGAACTCGCCTTTGCCCCGGAATTTCAGGCAAACATCCGTGCCAGATACACCTGGCAACTTGATTCAGGCCTGACCGCACACGTCATGCCACACGCGAACTACAGTGCTGAATCATACAGCGACATCATCACCATTAATCGTGACAAGATTGATAGCTGGCTGATGCTTGGCATAACGGCAGGTGTCTCATCCTCCAACTGGACCGCCGAACTTTTCATTGACAACCTGACCAGCGAAGAAGCAGAGATTTCCCGAAGCTTCGTTTTCGACCGTGAACGTGTCACCTATGCCCGTCCACGGACCGCAGGCCTCCGTGTCAGCTACGACTTCTGATCGGGTTAGCGTCATTCAGCAAAGCGAAACGCCCCCGCCCGGGGGCGTTTTCGTTTAGGTGACTTGTCTATGGAAGCAGCGCAACTCAGAGATCTGCAACAGCAGATTTCGTCCGGTCAGTTCGAAACAGCTCTGCAACGCTGTCGTTCGGCGCTTGCGAAGAATGCTAATGACATCGAACTGCTCTATATGGCGGCGGTCTGCGAACGTTACCTGGGCAGGTTCGATACCGCACTGAGTGATTTGCAGCGAATCAAATCATTGCAGCCCGAACATGGCAGAGCGCTGCAGGAGGAAGGTCATGTCTACCGAGACAGCGGCAACCCGGAGGCCGCACTTCGCGCTTATGCGCTGGCCTGCCAGTACAACCCAGCCCTGATTGCCGCCTGGCGATCACAGCTGCAGGTTCTGCAGCAAAGTGGTCGCGAGGCCCAGGCCAGGTATGTCCAGACCCGGTTGCAGGAACTCGAGGCTCTGCCTACACCACTGCTCGCAGCGATGGATCTGATACATCAGGGCAAACTGCTGAAAGCTGAAGATATCTGCCGCCAGTTTCTCCAGAAGGTTCCTCACAACGTCGAGGGCATGCGACTGCTGGCGGATATCGGCATCAGGCTGGGCATGCTCGATGACGCAGAATTTCTGCTCGAGAGCGCCATCCGCCTGGCTCCTGACCACACTGGCGCTAGAATTGACTACATCAACGCGCTACGCAAGAAACAGAAGTTTTCTCTCGCTCTGGAGCACGCCGAGCATCTCCTGACGACCGATCCCGAGAATGTCCAGTTCAGATCTCTCGTTGCCGTAGAACGGATGCAGACGGGTGATTTTGAACAGGCAATCAGAACATTCAACCACGTGCTTGAAGACCTGCCGCGTGACCCGATCACGCTGACTTCCCGCGGTCATGCGCTGAAAACTGTCGGTCGTGCGAAAGATGCGGTGAATTCATACCAGTTGGCACTTAAGCACTATCCGTCCCATGGCGAGGCCTGGTATTCCCTGGCCAACTTGAAAACCTACCGGTTCGACGAGAGTGAAGTTGACGATATGCTCGCTCAGCAAAGAAACCCCAACCTTGGTTACATGGATCGCGTCTACCTCAGTTTTGCGCTCGGCAAGGCCTTCGAGGACCGGGGCGACTACGAAGGGGCTTTCCACCAACTCGCAACCGGGAACGGCCTTAAAAAAGCTCAAAGCCGTTATTCAGCAGACCGCATGCGGGAAGAGTTTGAGGCTCAGATGCGTATTTGCAGTAATGATCTGATGTCTCGACGCCACACCAGTGGTTATGATGCCCCGGACCCTATCTTCATTGTCGGACTACCCCGCGCCGGGTCCACACTGCTAGAGCAGATACTGGCATCGCACAGCCAGGTCGAGGGCACACTTGAGCTCCCCAACATACTGACATTGTCGCAGCGCCTGCGGCGTGGTGGAGATAGCCTGCGGCGTGGTGGAGATAGCCTGGGCGAAAACGACCGTGGTGCAAAACCCGAAAGCGGACAGAATCGCTATCCTGCCATCCTTGAATCACTTTCCGACGCGCAATTGCGGGCATTTGGCCAGCAATATATCGAAGACACGCAGGTCCATCGTCACGGCACACCCTTGTTCATCGACAAGATGCCGAACAACTTTCGCCATATCGGCCTTATCAAGTTGATATTGCCTAACGCAAAAATCATAGATGCCCGCCGCCACCCACTTTCGTGCTGTTTCAGTATCTACAAGCAGCTTTTTGCTGAAGGCCAGGAGTTTTCCTATTCTCTGGAGGATGTTGGCCGCTACTACCGTGACTACCTTGAGCTCATGGGCCATTGGCAGGCCGTTCTTCCCGGCGAGATCCTGACGGTACAGCATGAAGATGTCGTTGATGACCTCGAGACCCAGGTCAGGCGTATGCTTGATTTCTGCGGTCTGCCCTTTGAAGAATCCTGCCTGCGCTACTACGAGACCGAAAGAGATGTCAGGACACCCTCTTCCGAACAGGTTCGACAACCGATCTTCAGAACCGCGCTGGACCAATGGAAACCCTATGAGAACTACCTCGCACCCTTGAAGGCCGCACTGGAGGGATAACCCTGCAGCATGCCGCCACTAGTAACAGACTTCATCTATAAGTCCTTGTGAGTCCGATATGAGAGACTATGACGAAATTTTAGTATCGCTGCGCCGTATTACGCGCGCGATTGATCTGCACTCAAAGCACCTGGAAAAGACATCCGGCATTACTACTTCACAATTGCTGGTGCTGGAGGCCACCAGTCGCCTCGGCAATCCTTCACCAAGCGCGATCGCAAGAGAGGTCATGCTGTCCCAGGCGACAGTTACTCACATTCTCGACCGCCTTGCGAAAGCAGGTTTGATTGACCGAGCCAAACGGAGCGAGGACAAGCGGCTGGTGACGATCACCCTGACCGAGAAAGGCAGGAAACGCACCGATGATGCCCCGGAACTGCTGCAGGACGGTTTCCTGCGTGAATATCGCAAACTGCCAGACTGGCAGCGCACCATGCTGGTTGCTTCTTTGCAACAGATTGCCTTTATGATGGATGCTGAAGAACTGGATGCTTCGCCTATCCTCGCGACCGGCGAAATCGGTGCCAACGACCAGGAAAGTGCCGAATGAAACTCAACGATAAAGTAGCTATCGTGACTGGCGCGGCTGACGGCATTGGCCGGGCGTCTGCACTGGCATTTGCCCAGCATGGCGCCAGCGTGGCGCTGGCCGACATTCAGTCAGAAATGAACCAGGCTGCTGCAGCACATATCTCAGAGGAAACCGGGCAGGAAACACTGGCGGTGACCTGCGATGTCAGCAAGGACGACCATCTCAAAGACCTGTTGCAGGTAACGCTCGACCGCTTTGGGCGCTGCGACATCCTGCTCAACAACGCCGGCATCATCCTCACCGGAGACATTCTTGACCTGGCACCTGACGATTTCGATCGCGTCATCAACGTCAACCTTCGAGCCTATTTCATCATGAGTCAGTTGGTCAGTCGTTATATGGTAGCGCACGGCGTTGAGGGCTCGATTATCAATATGGCCTCGCTCAACAGCGAACTCGCGATTCCGAACCAGGTTGCCTATGTCTCCTCCAAAGGTGGCGTGCAGCAGCTGACCAAAGCAACCGCCCTGCGCCTTGCCGAGCACAACATCCGGGTGAACGCGATTGGGCCAGGTTCGATCAAGACACGGGTACTGGATGCCGTCATGACGGATGACGAAGCCAGGCGACGCATCCTGTCACGAACACCACTGAAGCGGCTGGGCGAACCATCGGAGGTCGCCAGTATCGCGGTCTTTCTTGCCAGCGACTACGCCTCATATCTGACCGGCCAGACTATCTACCCCGACGGCGGCCGTGCAGCGCTCAACTACACGGTGTCGGTAGACTGAGCTAACCGGGTCGCAGCGAAGTCAGCGAACGCTGGTTTGCCCGCCATCCACGGGTATCAGCTGGCCTGTGATGAAGCGCGAGGCATCCGAGGCAAAAAACACCATGACGGGTCCGAGATCCTTGTCGGGATCACCGTATTTTTCACCGAGCGCAATCGAACGATGGTTCATCCAGTAAGCAGCCTCTCTGGCCGCTTCATCAGAGCGGGCCATGGCCTCGCGGTACATGGGTGTTGCCATCGCTGGCAGGATCGCGTTGACCCTAACCCCGTCCTTACCCCAGGTGCCCGCAGCTGTCCGGGTCCATGAATGAACCGCGCCCTTCGCTGCCGAATAAGCGGCAGCACCGGGCTCGGAACGCTGACCTGAAATCGAACCGAAATTGATGATCGAACCGCCTCCGGACGATTTCATGTGCTGATAGGCAGCCTGGTTCGTCAGCATCGTACCTCTCACGTTGACGGCAAACATGAGGTCCCAGTCCTCGACAGTGACGTCGCCAGCGTCGGACGAGCGCTGAATCGCGGCAGGATGCGCCAGCACGTCAAGCCCGCCCATGCGCGCGACCGCCTCCGCGAATGTGTTGTAAACACTGTCGCGATCAGCAACATCAACCGAAAGATATTCAGCTTTGCCGGGCCCTGCAGCGTTCGCAGCGGCGGTAACTTCAACGCCCGTTTCATCCATCACATCCATACCAATAACATGAGCACCGGCCCGCACGTAATTCTGCAGAGTCGCCTCCCCCATGCCCCTGGCTGAACCGGTCACGATGATTCGTTTGTTCTCAAGTTCCATACTTCCCTTCTCCATTCGACTTAGTTTCAGGCCGCTACCAGCTCAAAGCATGGTTGGGTTCAACTGCCAGACACTGAAATTCAGCATGGCCGCAAAAGCGACCCAGCCAATGTAAGGCACCATCAACACCACGGCAACGCGGCTCTGATGTCGCCAGTAAACACTGACGCCGATAAGCAACACAACAATCAGCAGCACAATATCAACCAACGCCCAGGCACCGAGCTGCCAGGCAAAAAACAGCCATGACCAGAGTACGTTCAGCACCAGCTGCAGTGCGAACAGAACGGCGCCAGTCAACCAGGGTCCAGCTGGCATCGAGCGCCACAGCAGGAACGCGGCAATCGCTATCATGCTGTAGAGCAAGGTCCAAACCGGGCCAAACAACCAGGCAGGCGGCGCCCAGGCTGGTCTTGTCAGCGCAGCATAAAACTCAGGTGCACCGGCTGACCCAAGAGCAGCAAGCGCCGCCAGGGCATATATGCCCACGAAACAGAGGACCAGTCGGAATAGCATCTGCTTCGAACTCACGGCGCCGCCGGCTCGATGGATGCGACCACACGACGCGGTGACTGCCTCGTGTCGGCGAAGTAACTCACATCCCGGTTCACCCGGTCGCGCCCTTCATCGGAATTGAAGAAGCGGTGGCGCAGATCATCCTCTGTGTCGAAACAGCAAAGTGCGAATCCATTCCAGTCGGGCCCACGCAAGCGCTGCTGCACGCTCAGCTGGTAGTAGTGCGTCATCATTGTATGGACTTCCAGCGCGAGCGGCGAATGGCGATCACGCCAGTGGGCATCGGAATCCCCGGCGCCAAGGCTGGGGCTGGCGACCATGGTGAAGATGCCGACTGAGCCTGGCAACATCTCTGTTTCAAGCGCGTGAAGCGGCCTGTTTTTGATCGTGCGCTCGCAGACGAGATAGCAGCCCACATCTGCTGCAGCCTGAAGTGATGCCAGATCGTCCGTGGCACAGACCAGCAATGCGGCAAATGGGAGATGAGAAGTCACTTCAGCAGTACTGACCAGCAGGTGACCACCCAGTGCTGCACAACTATCACGCCCGGCTGTCTTGTCTGAGAACGCAGCAGCAATCTTCATAGACTGACTGAGAACCGAATCACTCATGCGTTCTTGTCTCCTGGCGCCCGGATGATAAAAATCGGCTTGGCTTCGCTCAGTTTGGCCCACGTCTTGCCCGTTTCGGTTTTTTCCATCAAAGCTATGACCTCCTCTGCAACGTGTTCCGGGGTCATGAAGTCGACTTCTGGCAAACGCTGCTCAACCGGCACTAGTGCCGTGTCGATACCCCCCGGGCAGATGGCATTGATCTTGATGTCCCGCTTTTTCAGCGGATGTGCCAGACTGCGAACAATACCTGTTACCGCGTGTTTACTCATCGCATAGAGCGGGTCGATGACGTACGGGGTAACTCCTGCCAGCGAATCTGTGACCACGATAGACGTACCGGGTTCGAGCACCGGCAACAGCGTATGCAAGCCGAAAATGACGCCATCGACATTAACGCCCATGAGCATGCGATATCGCTCTAACGTCATGGCCTCAAACCGGAATTCCTGCAGCGACGCATCAGGTGGCGCTATCTGAATGCCAGCATTCAAATGCACACGATTGGGAATATCGAGATCACCCTGCTTGAGTTGATCGACCAAAGCTTCCCACTCAGCGTAGCTCGATACATCACAATGCTGATAGACCGCACCGGTCTCACTGGCCAGCGCTTGCCCTGCCGCATCATTGACATCAAGCGCCAGAACTTTGTGCCCAGCCGTCGTCACTGCTCTTGTGACTGCAGCACCAATGCCTGAAGCGGCACCGGTAATCAGCCAGGTTTCTGAACTGCTGGTCGACACAGGTCGCCCTCCCATTTGTCTGGTTACCGGGCCATCTTACTCTAAGGCAGTCGGGCGTGTCGCAGTCACTTCTCTGGCGTTGCAGACGCGAGTCACCCTGACAATCAGCAACAATGAGTAGGGCCCAGAACGGGTATGGCAGCGAACTTATACCGATCACCAAGTGCAGCGCGCGCTTCACCAACAGCCTGCCAGGTCTTTATGAACCAGTCGGGCATGGGGTCGACGCCACACTCCGCAGCCAGCTCATTGTAATAAGCGATCTGCTGATCACCGAGACGGTGGTAGTGCCGCTGCAAGGTGCCCTTTGCCTGCAGGGCGGCGATGCGAGCACTATCTGCCGCTGTCATCGCAACCACTGTCGGCAATGTCCCTTTCCCTGTCAGGTGATGAACGAACCAGCGTGCCTGTATCTCAAAAATAGGAAAAGGAATGATGAGAAATGGCAACCCAATAAAACCCAGGTTGCTGTACCGGGGGGGCAGAATATCCCGATGCAGGCCCCGCACCCAGTTATCGTCAACACTAACGACGGCATCGTCAAGGAACGGATAAGTGTAGTGATAGCCCGTGCAATAGATCAGCACATCTGCGTCAAGTGGCTCGCCACCAGCGATCACTGAGCCCTCTGAAGACACCCGAGCCGGCGACGGGTGACCTGAGCGCCGCGGACTGATTGATGCCTCTCTATCGAAGGCGTTACCGCACCAGAATACGTGGTCGGCCACCTCTGCCACCTCAGCTGAGATGTCCAAACCGGATGCAGAAGTCCCCCATATCAATACCCGCTTACCGGCAAAACTATCGGGATTACGATAATTGTGGGAATGGATTAACTGACCATCAAACTGCTCGATGCCCGGCAGCACCGGTACTCTCGGCTTGGCGTAGTGACCATTACAGACCATGACCGCATCATGCTCGCTGACGCCATGATCGGTTGTGATCTGCCAGCTGGCTGCCTGTTTCGCGACACGCCATACTGTTTCGTTGAAGTGGATATGACGCCTGATATCGAAGCGATCGGCAAATCGGTCAAGATAACGCCTGACACACGTGTGGTGAGGGAAACGTGGCCAGTCGTCCTCACCACCACCGGCAGAATCAAAAGTAAAGTCGGAGTAGGCCATGAGATCGCGCGGGATATTGGTCGTGAGTGAGTCATACAACGAACTGTGTACTGTCTGCACTGATGCCTCACCCAGCGGATCATCCTCGACGGCCGCACTGTGGACCCAGACGCCGCCAACGCTGGCCCCTGACTCGAAGACCGTGACATCACATCCCTGGCGCAGTGCTTCACGCGCTGATACCAGACCCGCGGGCCCCGCCCCTATCACGGCCACACGTGTCATCATTCAGGCTCCGCTGCGACCCCGACTAAGCCTGGGACAACGCTTGTTGGAGGTCCGCGATTATATCGTCCTGATGTTCTATACCGATGCAAAGACGAATCATCCCAGAGGTAACACCGGCACTCAGCTGTTCTGCCTCAGTCATCTGCCGGTGCGTGGTCGACGCTGGATGGCAGGCAAGAGATTTGGTGTCACCGATATTAACGAGCCGCTTGAAAAGCCCAAGCGCATCATAGAACCGAACCGCCGCATCAAATCCACCTTTGATTTCAAACGTCAGCAATGACGCCGGGTTTCCATTGCAGTAACGCTGCGCCAGTTCGTAGTAAGGATCACCGGCAAGCCCGGCAAAATTGACTTTTGTAACCTGGGCACGACTCTGCAGAAAGTCAGCGACCACATGAGCGTTGGCGCAATGCCGCTCCATTCGCAACGCGAGTGTTTCGAGCCCCTGCAGGATCTGGAAGGCATTGAACGGTGACAGCGCCGCGCCAGTATTGCGAAGTGGCACGGTTCGCGCCCTGCCAATATAGGCGGCTGGCCCGAGCGCTTCCGTGTAGACAACACCATGATAAGACGCCTCTGGTTGAGTCATCATCGGGAATTTTTCGGGGTAATCTGCCCAGGGAAAGTTCCCACTGTCGACAATCACACCGCCCAATGAGGTCCCGTGCCCCCCCATATACTTCGTCATAGAGTGAACAACGATGTCTGCACCGTGAACAATAGGCTTAATGAGCATGGGCGTAGCGACGGTGTTATCAACAATCAAGGGAACGCCATTGTCATGCGCAACGGACGCTATCGCTGCCAGATCAACGATATTGCCTGCAGGATTCCCAATAGACTCACAGTAGACGGCGCGCGTGTTCGCATCAATGAGTCGCCCGATGGCTTCCGGTGAGTCATCGTCAGCAAATCGGACTTCCACGCCCTGATTCGGAAGCATATGCGCAAACAGGGTGTAGGTTCCGCCGTAAAGCTGGGGTGTCGCGACGATGTTGGTGCCAACCGTTGTGATGTTCTGGATCGCATAGGTGATAGCCGCACTGCCTGCACTCAGCGCGAGTGCTCCCACCCCGCCCTCAAGGTCAGCCACGCGCTGTTCTAGCACATCAGTGGTTGGATTCATGATGCGGGTGTAGATATTGCCCGGCACAGCGAGATTAAACAGGTCAGCACCGTGCTGCGCACTATCGAACTCATAGGCGACGGTCTGGTAGATCGGTGTTGCCACCGAATGCGTGGTCGGATCAGTTGTATAACCCGAATGTATCAGCTTGGTTTCATCTCTCATTCTGTTACCGCTTTATTTGTGTCAGCCAGCAGTATAAATCGCAGTGATTTACTTGATCCAGCGCAAGCTGCCATCAAGCTTCATGCTATGCTCGATGCCTCCCGAACGAGACGATGAACATGGCAAACTACGCAGAAGCTGACGTTCCAACTCAGTCCGGCAAGACCTTTCTGGTCACCGGTGCAAACACTGGCATTGGCTGGGATACCGCACGTGTACTCGCCGAGCGCGGTGCCCGCGTGCTGCTGGGATGTCGCTCCGAGAACAAGGCCCTTGACGCCATTGCCCGAATTCATGAGACCGCACCCGGGGCAGCAGTCGAATGGGTCCCACTCGATCTCGCCAGCCTGGCTTCGGTACAAACCGCCTCGATCCAGGTTTTACAGGAGCCCCGTCTCGACGGTCTGATTAACAACGCCGGCGTCATGGTCCCGCCAAAATCAGAAACCGAGGATGGCTTCGAACTGCAGTTTGGTGTCAATCACCTGGGCCACTTCGCCCTCACAGGACGCTTGCTGCCGCTGTTAAAAGATCAGACGAGCGCGAGAATTGTCAACGTCAGCAGCCTGGCGCACCGCAGCGGTCGAATCAACTACGACGATCTTCAGGCTGAGCAGCGCTACAGCGCGATGGAACGCTATTCGATGAGCAAGTTCGCTAACATACTCTTTACCTATGAACTTCAACGTCGCCTGGCGCAGGCGGGTTCGCCTGCCATCGCCGTAGCTTCCCACCCTGGGGTCTCTTCCACCGAACTGGGCCGTCACATGAATCCCCTGATTGGTCTGCTCTTCCTGCCTTTGCTCTTGATTCAGAACACGTCCGCTGAAGGGGCTCTGCCCTCGCTGATGGCTGCCACCGCTGGCGATGTCAGCGGCGGCGATTATTTCGGCCCAAGAGGATTTGCAGAGATGAGCCGCTCGGCGACGAAGGTCCCGACGGTGCCTGCATCGAAGGATGAGGCGGACGCCGCCAGGCTCTGGCAGGTTTCCGAAGCGCTGACAGGTGTCACCTACGAGTTTTAGTCTGGTGAGAGGCGTATGTGATGATTGAAGTCTGGGGTCGAAGAAACTCGCTCAATGTACAGAAAGTCATGTGGACACTGGGCGAACTGGAACTCGATTACCTGCGGCATGATATCGGCGGCTCTTTCGGTGCCGACGAGCAGTACCTGGCCATGAACCCCAACGGGGTCGTGCCCACGATCCGGGATGATGACCTTGTGCTGTATGAATCAAATGCATGCGTGCGTCACCTGGCACGCAACTACGGCTTTGGTTATCTCTGCCCCGCCGATGTCAGAGAGGCAGCCATTGCTGACCAGTGGATGGACTGGCAGTGCAGTACGTTATCGGGCGCCTTCTTTGCAGTGTTTGTTAACAAGGTCAGGACACCTGTCGCGCAGCGCAACGAGTCTCAGATGCAGCGTGGCCTGACCCAAACCACAGCCCTGCTGAGGCAGCTGGAGAGTCGCCTGAAATCAAGTGATTTTATCGTCGGCGATGAACTGACTATGGCGGATATCGTGATCGGCGCCCATCTATATCGCTACTACACGATGGATGTCGTACGTGAGCCATTGCTTGCGCTGGAGCAATACTACAACCGGCTCTGCGCGCGACCGGCTTACCAGTATCACGTCATGATAGACTGTGGTCGCGACCCGGAGGAATGGCTTGCGCAGGAAAAGAAAAACGCAGGCCTGCAATAGCCGAGGCCGGCGTCGGGTGCTGTCTCTCAGCCTTCGCCGCCCTTGTCTTCCAAGATCAGACTTTCGAGCTCTTCTATGGTTTCCGACTGCTCGCGCATGATGATGCCGGTGCAGTCACCGAGGGTAACGATGCCGACAGTTTCGCCGTGGGTCGTGATAGGCAAGTGACGAATGCGATGCTGGATCATCAACGCCATGCATTGCTGCAGCGTCGTATCTTCATGACCGACAATCACATCGGTAGTCATAATGTCTCGGACGGGCGTGTTTTTAGATGCGCGATCTTTCAGGATCACTTTGCGGGCGTAATCCCGCTCCGAAACAATCCCGGCGAGCTGGCTCTCAGGGGAAGTGACTAGCAGCGCACCGACATTCTTCTCTGACATCATCGCGACGGCATCATATACAGTTGCATCGGCATCTATGGAAAAAACCGCCCTGCCTTTGGTATCGAGTAATTCTCCTGCCCTGCTCATTGGCTCACCTTCTTATTGAGGATTACTGCTACCTTAAGCCCGTTTCTCCAGATTTTCCAATCCTCGTCGCGCAGATACTTCGCCTTATCGCTCTCAACCGAAATGCGCTTCATTTCATCGCAAGTGATCAAACATTTTCCCGCTAAAGCCTGTCTTTGTCTGTACAGGTGGGCAGAAAGGGCCGGCCGCAATCAACTAACTGACGGAGACGCTAATGAAACTGAATCTGAATCAAGTAAAACTGGGCCTGGCTGCACTCACGATTGTTGCCACTGCGAGCGCAAGCGCAGCCGGCCTGACAAGCAACGCCGATGCTATCACGGTTGACGCACGGGGCCTCGACCTGACCGAGGCGCAAGGCCAGGAAGTCCTCTACGCGCGACTGACTCGAGCAGTCAAACTGATTTGCGGCGACACCACGGTGCATGGCGCAGGTTCCCTAAAGCAGGCGCAGAAAAATCGCAGTTGCGTCAACGATAAGCTGTCGAAGGCAGTGGAGTCGGCCGGCAGCGAGGGCCTGCAGGCCATGCATAACCGCAGCTGATTTTCGGCAATCACTTCTTAACGCGATCACCCCAACAATCGTGTTACCCATGGGCGGCTTCGGCCGCCCATTTCAATGCCAGGCGGCTTAGCGAATAACACCGTAGACCCGCTCGGGTATGATCCGGATGATGACTCGTTGCTGGTCCTGCAGCCACCCCTCCAGGTCTTCTGGTTCCTGAAAATCCGTATCCTGGATACTCTGAAACACCAGCCTCGTATTGCGCACCAGATCCTGGCGCTCGATCCTGGCGCGACCTTCAATAGAAACGAAGTTGAATGGCTCCTCGTTGTTGAAAATACAGAGATTAACCCGACTGTCTCTCTCTATGGATTTGGATTTAAAGGCGAAACCCGGGGTACTCACCACCAGTTCATCACCATCCCGCGCATAGGCCACCAGCGAGGACACGGGGCTGCCGCTGGAGCGCAGCGTGGTCAATGAAGCCCAGCGATATTCGCTGATAAATTCATCAAATGCGGCGTTGTCTGAAATCATGATGGTTTACCTGAAGGTTACGACTCGCTATATATAATGCCTGTGAGTGGCTTAGCAGAACAGGGGACACACATGCCTAGACTAACAACGAATGAGCGAGATCAATTCCTGTCGGAACCCGGCATCGTCATGCGAATTGCCTGCATCCGCGAAGATGGTAGCCCGCTGGTGACGCCAATCTGGTTTCTTTACCGGGACGGTGCGATCTGGTTTACTCCTCGCGCCCAGTCGGAATGGTTGACATGCCTGCGTAACGACCCTCGTGTTTCACTCTGCATTGACGACCAGAACCTGCCCTACTCCAAAGTGATCGTTGAAGGCGCCGCTACGATGGTGCACGACCTGGGTGAGGATGACGAATGGCGAGATCTGTACCGGGATATTGCCCGGCGTTATGTGCCGGGCGAGGCTGCTGAGGCTTACGTACAAAACACCATCGACCAGGAACGCGCCTTGTTCTCGCTGAGTCTCGCTGACAGCGAAGTCAAGACCTGGCGTATGCCGCTGGATGGCGAGAATCAGACAGGTATCTGGCACCAGCGCTACTATGCGCCAGGCACAAAATTTTCTGATCACTGACTTCGCCCGCAGTTTGTGACACACTCGATGCCTGTCTAACAAAGCTGACCTAAACCAAGGAGAAAAAATGGCTGCTTATTTTGTTGCGCAATACGCTGTCACCAACCCCGCACTCTACGGCGAATACGCTGCCGGTGCCGGTCCTGCCGTGGCTCAATACGGCGGTGAAGTCGTCATTTTTGATGCTGCCGCAGAGACCGCTGAAGGTACCGCGCCAGGCCCGCAGACGGTAGTCCTGAAGTTCGAGGACACTGAAGCGCTGAAGAGGTGGTACGACTCGCCTGAGTACCAGGCGGTCGTCGGCAAACGCCTCGAGGCGACCGACGGCTTCGCGGTCATCTCCCAGTCGATGAACGCGGGCTGAGGTCTCAGGGAATCGGCGTGACGGCACCCGCTGTCACGCTCTTACCTTCTTCCGAATAAAATACGTGATACTTCCGACTGCTGAACAGCCAGCGGCCTTCCTGTTTCACGTATTCATCAACATAAGTACCGAGGGAAAATCGACCCTCGGTTGAATTGACCGGTTTCAGATTCTCCTGCAGGTACCAGCGCCCCGTCGCTTGATCACCATCAATTTCCAGGGTGCCCTGGTGCACG
>Ga0255759_10001691_pt1 | contig 19727 bp, 14 predicted proteins | sample 101ome_20_FD_179959 | JGI IMG/M metagenome (GOLD analysis project Ga0255759, IMG submission 179959) | Coastal salt marsh microbial communities from the Groves Creek Marsh, Skidaway Island, Georgia - 101404AT metaG (version 2) | ecosystem: Environmental > Aquatic > Marine > Intertidal zone >...
GAATTGAAAAGTAATGTCAGTAGTGGAACAGCGGTTAATTTGACGAATGGAATGACATTAACCGAAGGTAATCTAAATGTTAATGGGACAGTAACAGCTACTGGAGGTAATTCTACTAATTGGAATACAGCATACGGCTGGGGCGATCATGCGAGTGCTGGGTATTTGACATCTGCTTCAACACAAAGCAAATATTTAAGAAGTGATGTTAATGACCAGATGCTAGCACAACTTTCTGGAGGATTCGGTTCAGTTACTACTTCTGGCACTACTGATTGGAATGACTCTACAAATGCTAGAAGTGGAGGTGGATATACACTTTTATTAGGCACCGCCACCAATGGACCTGGTGGTAGTACTTACTATCATCCATTCTCATTCGAATACTCTAATAAAGATGGTACTGGGAATATGACTCAGTTTGCCATTCCATATAACGGAACCAATTTATTTTTCAGATACAGATATAGTAGTACTTGGAATGCTTGGACGACAGTATGGACGTCGGGTAATTTTTCTTCTACTGATATATCTAATTGGAATACAGCATATGGTTGGGGGGATCATTCAACTGCCGGTTATTTGACATCCTCGACAGGACAGGCGGCCGGTAATTACGTCACTACTGATACAACTCAAGATATTACTGGAATTAAAGAATTTCAAGATAATGTTGAATTAAGATTTGGCAATGGCGCAGATGCTAGAATAGAATGGGACAATCCAAATAGTCGCTTGGTAACAAGAGTATTTACTCACGGCGGCTACATGAGATTCCAAGCAGAAAATACTGCTGGAACAAATAGAAATGTTTTGTCTCTTAGCGGAGATACAGGTGTTACAATGTATCATGACGCGACTGGAGAAGTGTCAGGTACTAAATCTACTGGAATGTATAGTACCGGTCTTGATATCGCAGCAAATAGTTCATCTTCAATTGGCACACGAGCAAATTCTCTTAGTGTATTAACTAGTGGTCCAAGCAGTCCTATTGCTTGTAAAACCAGTACATATGATACGGTTTGTAGTGTTTTACCATGGTCAAATGGTATTAGTTATCTTAATTCCGGAATTTATTATGATGACGGTACGTGGGTTCATGCCTCAGATAATGCCTATAATTGTTTATTTGAAATAAGTGGACTAAATGGTACAAGGTGGTATGCGAGTAGCAATAGCACTGGTTCTTGGAATCTTGCGTCGGCAGTGCCTTTATGGAATAACTCTGGTCAATGGACTGGTGATATCAATACTACATATCAAACAGAATTTAAAAATATAGTAGTCATTGATCATAATGCTAGCCCATTGTTACAGCTGAAGCCAACAAATGGTAGTCCATGGGCATTAGATATCGCTAGAGATGATCTCGGGTCATCAAGAGTATTTACTCATAATCCCGGATCTGGGCGAGGTTGGGTATTTGAAGACGTTCCATATTTTTATGGTAGTGGAAGTTATTATATTCCATGGCATAGCGGTAACGACGATACGTTTAAACAAGCTTATGCAAGAAATCAAGGATGGAATCCAGCATATAGTAATTCAGATGAAGCATCAGTGTATTATGATTTTTCTGAAAGAGCTGTAGCAATTCATAGCACAGGAGACACAACAATTGGTGCTGCATATAAAGCAATGCGTGTAGAAGCAGGAGAACAACTGAGATTTCATGTTCAAATTAAAGGTAATGTTGCGTCTACGGCTGGTTTATATGTCAGAATTTATTACTACACTGGCGATTTACCCAACGGAAAAACACATGTATCAAACTCTGCGTCACACACGTTAGTCCAAGAAGATTCAGGTGGTGATTCCGGATGGTATGAAAACGGCGCTATTACGACTTCATATGTTTCTTTTAATAGAACATGGACTGCTCCCACCACCGGTTACGTTTCTCTCGTAATATTGAACTGGTCAGGTCATAGCACAAATAAATTATTTGTAAAAGATGCAGCAATATCTAAAATTTTATCATCGTCTCCTATTTCAGGTTTTCTTCCTACAAGTGGTGGTACTCTCACGGGTGATTTAACTATCGATGGAGGTGGCCACACTAATTTGGTTGTTGACGGTAATGGTGGAAGTAGCTATTATCAGAATATTCATGTGGGAGAATCAGCAACGGGATCAGCCGCACTGCATCTGCAATATCGAGGTGACGGCTATGCGTGGATTGGTATGGGTGATACATCATCTGGTACAGCTCTCATGGCTTATCCAGCATTGCAGATGTTTTATCAATCCAATGATCTCACTATTCTAGGAGACGTGACATTAAATACTATTGCAGAAGCGCCACAAGAGTGGAATCCAGTATTGCTAGAAGATGGTGGCATTGTCAAGAAAGATAGTAGCGTACAAATTCACGGGGCTGGTTACTTACGTGCAGCCTATCTCAATATGTCGCATGCTAGTTCAACACGCAGCTCAGATACGGTGTTCTTTTCTTCTACCGACGATTATATTCGTAAAAATAATAAAGCAGGCATGCAGTCGTCGTTGGGTATCGGTGGTGGTGCTGCTTATGTAGATGTAGCAACTGGCAATTACGGTACAGTTAAGGTTGATGATGACCGCGGTGTAACATGGGCTGGATATGCAATTAGAGACGATTGGGTCTTTATGTCGAATGGTGCTGCTGGTTCAGGTATATATGATGATACTGATAATGTGTGGATGACTCGATGGTATCGTGGAGGAGCAACCGAATTATATTGGGATGGTGCCGCTAAGGCTGCAACAACCTCTACTGGTTTTGCAATAACGGGTAACCTAACTACAACTGGTAGTATACAGCCTAGCGGAATTATTATTACAAAGGGAAATGCGTCAGCATTTACTGGTGCGAATGATACGACCCTATCAGTGAGAAGCTCTGGTACTAGTACAGCAGCGTCGATGTCTTTTCATAGACCGGGCGCGTACGCAATGAATTTAGGTCTAGATACAGATAATCATTTTAAGCTCGGGGGTTGGTCTGCATCGACCGTTAAACATACTTGGCAAAACAATGGTACGTACCTAGCGACAGGTGATATATACGCTTATTATTCTGACGAGCGATTAAAGACAAAACATGGTAAGATTAAAAATGCCATAGAGAAAATAAATAGCATAGAAACTTTCTACTACACACATAATGAGAAAGCTAAAGAATTAGGTTTCGAAGATGATGAAAGAATGCATGTGGGTGTATCAGCTCAAACAGTAGAAAAGGTGATGCCAGAAGTTGTAGCTCTCGCGCCCGTCGATAACAATGGTTCTGGTGTTTCGATATCAGGAGAAGATTACAAGACAGTGCAATATGAAAAACTCGTGCCGCTTCTGATAGAAGCAATCAAAGAACTCAAAGCAGAAATAGAAGAGTTAAAGAAATGAGTTATAATATTCCTACTTCAGGACAGATAAGACTAGGCTACGACTTTAATCGTTGTTTTTATCATGGTGCAAGTAACTCTGCTCAATTAAATTTTAATGATCAAAAAGTAAGAGAAACTTCAGTTAGTATAAATCAATCTTCAGATACATCATATACATCAGGAGCTCAGAAAAACTTATCGGCTTATAGAGGTGCTACGGGTGCAAGAGGTTGGATAGGTACAACTACTAGTAGCAACGTCTCGGGCGATCAAAGCTATCAACAAGAAGTAGAAGCTGGAACAGGTAGTGCTACTTCGCGAGTGGCGTTTAATGTTGATTCTACATATAATAGAGTAGATTATCAATATGCTGCAAATGGTGGAACTACCGGAAACACTGCTGCAAATGGAGTATGTTATCTCGGATATCTAGAGCCAGGAAATTATCAAGTGGGTTATTACATTAGACAATATAACGCTGGATATTGTTATGTAATAGTAAGAGGCTATACGACAGGCTATCTCAGCGGCAGCTATTCTAATTATGTTTATCAATCTAATTATCATTTTTCTGGTAGTTTTGACGATTTTGCAAGTGGAGGTACTTCATTCACAACTAATTCTACCTATCCGTATGTTATACTAGATGTTGAAACGCACAATGATAATCAATATTTTAACAGGGCTTATGTTCTTAGAAAAGGCAATAGTTACGGTTCGTCTTATAATGCTAACCCGTATGTGAAAAGAGTTTAAGGAGAAAAAAGTGCCAGACAGATACAAACAAGAAACAAAAGTAATTTATACACGGGCTGAATCTATAGTCATCAATAATTGCCTTCCAGCTGATGGATTAAATCCATCAATGAGATTTAACGAAGAATATGCATTAGTCAATACTGATGGAACTATCACTTCTCTTGGTCCAGCTGGCACGTTTATTACGGAAGAATTTTGTCAAGATAATGCTAATACTGAATTCAATTTGGTAGACTCAGATGATAATGTAGTAGGGACAGCAACGTACGCTGACGTACATCAAATGCTTAGGTCGCTCTATAAATATGTATCAGTAAGAAGAGATAATACACCTATTATTCCTGATGATCCAATAGAATTACCAGTTGAATGGCCCACTATGAATATCGATCAACCATCTGCAAACACGGCTAATACGTAAGATAATATTATATTATGGCTAAATTAAAATATTATGTACTGACAAATAAAAATCTGATTGCACTAAAAAGACATTGTTCACCTAATTGGTCTAATATACCGAAAAAAGATTTATTTGTTATTATCAATACTCAAAATGAAGACTTTAGTGCTAAAGCAGAACAGTATCTAAATGAGGAAGGCATAGAATACTGTATCACTGAAAGTGATGGTACACCATCTACCGGTAAAAATAGTTTTCTCGATAAGTTTCTAGAATCAAATGATGAATATGCTGTCTTAATTGATGGTGATGATTGGCTGACACCGCACGGAGTTTGGGTTTATAATTACATTGCTAATTTAGAAGAAGTACCAGATGTTGTCTGTTTAAAAAATCAATTTTCTTTGTGGCCTAAGACAGTAGTAGATGATTGGGAAACTGATTCGAATACAATTCCTTGTAAGGGAGTAAGATTTTTTCAGCAAGATAATTGGCAAACTGCATTAACTGGTCAATATATAGTTAATGCTAGAAAAAATGGAATCAAGAGTAAATTTTTTAAAAATAAAGCTCAGGCTTATATCATGTATCCTAAAAAAATGGAAAATTTACATGCTGAGTGGTCGCGAATTAATTATTATTATATTGATAATTCAGAGACTCACTCTAGAGTCGTATTTATGTCGAAGAAAGCCGCCGGGTTTAAATTTGATGGTGAACACAAAGTCGGTGAAGATACTATACAATATTTAGAATTAAAAGATGCTGCTATTCGTGGTGAATTAAATATGGTATCTTTAGATGAATCTATTCCTACTTACGTTTATGATCAGAGAGTGTCAGGCGTGGCGGTAGGTTCTACATGGGAAAAATCTGGTAAAGGATTTATGGGTTGGTTACAGCCACTAGTAGAAAAATATTTATTCATGGAAAGCTGCGGTTTATTGCACACTGAAGAATTGCCAGAAATAGAAATAGATTATCCTATCGGCTATATCCCTAATGTTTTTGAACTTGTAGATTGGCGTGAATATATCTATTAATAAATAAACTTTGAAGATAAAACATTTATAAATAAATGGTGTGACATGGAAAAAACTGGTTTATCGGGTACAATAAAAATAGAAAAAGCAGATGGTTCTGTAACTGAAATCTATTTAAAACCTCGAACTAAAAATTCTAAAGAAAAATTAGGAGAAGAAAAAAATGGCGACACTACAACATCCAACATCAGTGAGAAACGCGATCGCTGATACCGTAGTCGATCTTATCGATGCAGGCGGCAGTGCAGGAAAACTGAAATTTTATACGGCCGATGGTGGTAGCCTTCTAGCTGAATTGACTTTCAGTGCAACAGCATTTGGAGCAGCAGCCTCAGGTGTAGCGACAGCTGCAGCTATCACAGCAGACTCTAATACTGCTTCTGGTACTGTGACTTGGTTTGAGGTTGAAGATTCAAATGGCAATCTTGTTTTTGAAGGCGATGTAACCTCAGATGACGTTGGTACAGGTTCTATTCAGCTTTCGTCTGTGGCGCTGGGTACTGGTGATACTGTTTCTGTTAGCTCACTAACTTACACTGCACCCAATTAATTTATAATGTTTAAGGGTACCGAATATCCGGTACCTAGTTACCGGACATTAATACAAAAAAAGACCGATTCGTCGGTCTTTTTCATGCGTGGGGGCCGGTATAAATGACTGATATATTCTATGTAGTAGACGGTTATGTCGAGGTCGGTTATGTAGAACGTGAGCTCGACGCATCTGCCGGCATTGTATCAAACAATTCATCAGTCACAGCTACTGGAACTCGTACAGTAGTTTCTACAGCTGGTGCATTAGGCATCACATCATCATTTACTGGAACAGGTGAACGTGAGATTACGTCCACTGTTTCACTAGCATCTGGAAATTCATCAGTTTCAGGAACTGGCGCAGCTGGCAGATCAGTTGTATTTGGTTCTATACAATCTGGTGCCAGTGATGTTGATGGCATAGGCGAAAGAACTATTATTGGTAGCGGTACGTTAGAATCAACTAACTCTACCGTGTCTAGCGTATCAGAAAGAACTATCACTTCTACTTCGTCTTCGCTAATATCAGATAATTCTATAGTATCTGGTACTAGTGAAAGATCTATTACTAGTGTATCTACTAGTCTAATCTCAACAAATTCTTCAGTTAGCGGCTCAGGTGCTAGAAACTTAGTTGTTGCGGTTGCTTCCGCGGAAGCAGGCGACGCATCAGTATCTGGCATAGTCGAACGTATTGTTGTTTCCACTCTTGGTGCATTAGGCATCACATCATCATTTACTGGAACAGGTGAGCGTCAGATTACCGGCGCCGGCGCAATTAGTATTACATCAGTCGTTTCGGGTATAGCAGAAAGAGAAATAGTAAGTTCTGGAAGTCTTGTATCTGGAGGGTCCGCGTCGAGCGGTACTGGTACACTTGAATTTTCTTCGTCTGGATCACTTATAGCGGGCAATAGTTCGCTATCTGGTATAGGTGAGAGAGAAATTGTTGGAACTGGTGCCGTAGTAGTTAGTAATTCGACTATTATTGGAGATGGTATTAGAGAAGTAGTATCTATATCCGGAGCATTAGGTATTACTGCTTCGTTTGTAGGTACAGGTGAAAGAACAATTACGGGTAATGGTACGGCTGTATCAAATAATTCAACAGTCATAGGCACAGGCAGCAGAAATCTAATAGTCGCAGCTGCAACACTACAATCTAACGATAGTTCTGTATCTGGTATAGCAGAAAGAATAATATCTAGCACTGCCGGTAACATAGAAAGCGAAAATAGTGAGTTGAGTGGTATTGCTATTCGTGAAATTGTTTCTGTTGTAGGCGCGTTGGGAATTACATCGTCATTTACTGGAACTGGTGAGCGTGAGATTACTGGTTCTGGTACTTTAACTAGTACTTCTAGCTCTACTGGATCAGGAAGTCGAGTAATCTCTGCAAATGGTGATCTTATTATCACCACATCAGTAAATGGTGTCGCTGAAAGAGAAATTATAGGCAACGGCATAATAGTTAGTTCATCTTCGTTTAGTGGCAATGGCACAAGAGAAGTTGTCAGTGTAATTGGTGCCATTGGTGTTACATCATCGTTTACCGGTACAGGAATAAGAACAGTTAGCGGTACAGGTTCTCTTGTATCTGGAAATGCTTCTGCATCCGGATCAGCTACAGGAACTTCGCAATCTTCAGCATCTGGTATTTCAGGAATACAAAATCCATCAGTAAATGGTGTTGCTGAAAGAGAAATAGTTTCTACTGGTGGATTAATATCGAATAATGTTTCTGTTTCTGGTATAGCCGAAAGAGAAATTGTGTCTGTTAGCGGTGTATTAGGTATTACAACATCGATAGTTGGCGTGGGTGAAAGAACTATTACTGGTACTGGTTCTCTTATTTCAAGTAACGCGGCTATATCTGGTGTTGCTGAAAGAGCTCTTATTATTGTTACAGGACCATTAACATCTGAAAACTCATCTGTTGATGGTATCGGAGAAAGAGAAGTTGTTGGTGTTGGTTCTATTGTTTCTGTTGGTTCATCTGTAGGTACTGGCGAACGTACTGTAATAGTCGTATCAGGACCACAAAGCGATGATAGTTCAGTCAATGGCACAGCTGAAAGAATAATTGTCGCATCCGGTAATCTCTTAGCTGCAAATTCATTGCTTGAGGGAGATGTAGAAAGAGATAATACTGCTAATGGTGTGTTAATTTCACCAACTACTATTGTCTCAGGTTTTGGCCAAAGAGAAATTACAGGTATTGGTCAATTAATTCCGACTAGCTCTGCTATTGGTTCAGGTATACGAGAAGTTGTAGCTATATCAGAATTACAAAGTGAAGACAGTATAGTTAGCGGTATTGTTGAAAGAACTGTAATCGGTAGTGGTTCTCTAACTTCTGGTAATTCTTCAACGACTGCAATCGCCGCTCTTGGCGAAGGTTTTGGTTCAGTACAGGGAAGTTCTACTGTTTCTGGTATTGGTACGAGAACAATACCTGGCGTCGGTCAATTAATTAGTAATAATAGTAGTATAGATTCAATTGGAATCAGAGAAATCACTAGTGTTGTCAGTCTTATAGCTTCTGATTCTATTGTATCTTCTATAGCAGAAAGAATTATTACTACTGATGTTGCGATTGTATCTGCTGATAGTAATATTTCTGGCACAGCAGAACGCATAATCACTAGTGACGTAACGTTACAATCACAAAATAGTAATATAGCAGGCGAAGGTTTAGGTGCCAGAACGATTATTGGTGCACTCGTATCTGATGACTCATCTATTTCCGCAATAGTCGAAAGAGAAGTTAAACTAATATCAGGTATCGATGGCCTTACACAATCGTTTGTTGTATCGCCTGGTGAAAGAGAAATTCCTGTTGTCAATCATACTCTGCAGGGTGAAAGCGCAGTCAGCGGTATTGCTGATAGGACAGTTACACAGACAGCAGATAATTTACCACAAAATGATAGCTCTGTAATTGGTGTAGCTGAAAGAATCGTCACACAAACTGCCGATAATATACCGCAGTTACCCGATAGTGTAGTGAGTGGTTCTGGTACCCGAACAATCACATTAAAACAATCTCCAATTGTTGATAATTCTTCTGTTATTGGATCTGGAATAAGAATTGTTAAAGTACTAGATGGACCGAAACCACAAAGTACAGTTAGTGGTTCTGGCATACGAACAGTAGTACAAACAAATGATGGTTCACTTGTAACAACTGGATGTACAGTTACAACGCAGCCTCCAGTTGAAAGAGAAATAACTCAGACAGCGGATAATATCCCGCAGGCTGATGATTGTGTTGTTAATGGTATCGGTGAAAGAATTATTACCACAGAAATTAATATTGTCGCTGGTAATTGCGTTGTTACTTCTCCGATCGGTGAACGTGAAGTTAAGGTAGTTAAAGGACCGCAGGCGGAGGCTTCTGTTTCTGGTGTAGGTGAAAGAATAATTGTTTCAACATTTACATCATTGTCAACTGTTGCTGCAGTAAAAGCTATTGTTGAAAGAATTATCACGCAAAAAGCTGATAATATACCGAGAAATGATAGTAGTCTAAGCGGTATAGGTGAAAGAGAAGTTAAAAAGGTCGATGGACCAACTGCGAATCAATCATCTGTTAGTGGTGTAGGTTCTCGTGGTGTTATTGTTGTAGCACATGATATACAGGGTCAAAGTACTGTCACTGGTATTGGTCATGCAGAAATTAAACTTCTAGCAGCTAAACAACACATTGTGATTAAATTGGCTGCAGACGCAGATGGTAACGATACTCGTACAATTACTGCGATCAAACCAGACACACAGGTCATTGTTGTAAGACTAAGACCAAATGTAATAGCTGGAAATGATAGAGAAATAGAAATACAATTACCTATTAAACAAGCAAGTTAGATAAATAAAATAACGATTAACGGAGAGCACAAATGGCAGTTCCAACTACAAGAGATGATTTTAAGGAGTATTGTCTTCGCTCTCTTGGAAAACCCGTCATCGAAATTAATGTAGACGATCTTCAAGTCGAAGATAGGATCGACCAAGCTTTGCGTTTTTATTGGGACTATCACTTTGACGGTACTGAAAAAATATACTATAAACATCTCATCGATGATGATACAATAGCTAACAAATATATTGATTTACCTCAAAATATTATTGGAGCTGTAAAGCTTTTCCCTATTGGTGATCCAAATACATCGTCTGGTGATATCTTTAATATCCGATATCAGATCGCGCTAAACGATTTATATACACTTACAAATGTTGCATTGATCGATTACTATATGACAATGGAACACCTCGCGTTAGTACAAGAACTTCTTGTCGGTAAACCACAGATCAGATATAATCGCCATCGTAATCGATTACATATTGATGAAACTGCAGGAGATTTGGAAGTCGGCCAATATTTGTTAGTCGAAGCATACGAGTTGGTAGATCCAACAACATATACAGATGTGTGGTCCGATCGTTGGCTACAATATTATACTTCGCAACTTATCAAACGGCAATGGGGTACAAACCTAACAAAATTCGAAGGACTTCAATTACCTGGTGGTGTGACGTTTAACGGTAGACAAATCTACGACGAAGCGCAGGCAGAAATCACTAAACTAGAAGAAGAGATGATCAACAACTACAGTCTGCCTGTAATGGATATGATTGGTTAGCACTAGCTAATTATACACACAAATTAGGAATTGTAAACAGTAATGGCCACAAACCCGTATTTTGACAATTTTACAAATACGCCAGAGCAGACCCTGATCGAAGATCTGATTATTGAATCGATCAAGATATATGGTCATGATATGATCTATTGTCCTAGAACTGTAGTAGCTAGAGATAATGTATTTAATTCTGATTCTATTTCTAGATATGAAGATTCATACACAATTGAGATGTATATCAAAAATGTAGAAGGTTTTGAAGGTGAAGGAGATTTCTTATCACGCTTTAATATTCAGATCAGAGATGAAATAACTTTTACTGTTGCTAATAAAAGATTCAGTGAGGCGATAGGCGATTTCGAAGGTCAAATACGACCACAAGAAGGCGATATTTTATATTTTCCCCTCACAGAAAAAATATACGTTATTAAATTTGCAGAACATGAAGCTCCTGTATTTTATCAAATGGGCGCATTACAATGTTATGATTTAAGATGTGAACAATGGGAATACTCAGGGGAAGAATTGGATACAGGTATTGCTGCTATTGATGATTATCAAGAACTTTATACTATTGTAGCTGATGCAGATGATGGTGTAACATATGATGCAAATAATAATGTAATCATGGATGCAAACACTGGTCGTCCGCTGGGTGTAGTAACTGATTGGCAACCAGATGATGTGTTTAATGATGGCGGCACATTCGAAACTTTGGCTGATGGATTTATTGACTTCTCAGAAGCAGATCCATTTAGCGACGACGGGCGATACTAATGTTTGGAAGAACTTTTTACCACGATACATTGAGGAAGTATGTCATACTTTTTGGCACACTCTTTAATGATATTTGGATCAATCGTCCTGATAATGCAGGTAATGTAAAGCAGTCACTGAAGGTACCACTTTCGTATGGACCAAGAGAAAAATTCTTGGCTCGTATTGATGGTATCGACAGTAACAGAGATCCACAAGAAAATCCTTTCTCTATCGTTTTACCGAGAATGGGATTTGAGATTACAGGATTCAATTATGCTCCAGAAAGAAAATTGCCTACACGTAATAACTTCGTTACTACGGTTACCGATGACAATACTAAAAAGAAACATGTCTACAATCCGGTCCCGTATGACATTAATTTTTCACTTTCTATTTTCGTAAAGAATACAACCGACGGTACACGAATCATTGAACAGATCTTACCGTTTTTTACACCTGAATGGACATCGACTATTCAACTTGTAGATGATGCACCTATTGATATCAAACTCGATATTCCATTAGTATTAACTTCAGTCAATCAAGACGATGTGTATGAAGGCGCATTTGAAGAACGTCGCGCCTTAATTTGGCAGTTAGATTTTACAATGAAAGGTGTGTTTTTTGGACCAGTATATAAACAAGAAATAATTAATTTAGCAAACACACAAATTTTTGACTCGACATTGTATGACGATATTACTTTAGCTCCAGCTGGTCTTGATCCTGATCTAGATGTAGCGTCACGTTTAATTAATCAACCCGGTTTATTAGCCAACAATACACCTACAGTATACACCAGTTTAAATGTCGAACAAGCAACAGCGATCGCAAGCATAACTAATGGAGCTGTCACTTCTATTACAATAGTAAATGATGGTGTAGGTTATCAGAATCCTACAGTTAATATTACGGGAGGCGGTGGCGCCAACGCTACTGCTACTGCAGTGGTTGATAGTTCAGATTCTATTCAGAGTATTATAGTAACAAACGGTGGTTCGGGTTATACAAGTACGCCTACTGTTACTATATCTACACCAGATTTACAATCTATACCAGCAAGCGGCATCGCTGCTAACTCAAATTATGGATTTGCTACTACAATTCAAACTCCATATCCTGATCAATGAAGGATAAAGAAATGAAAGATAATGAACAATTAGATGATATTTTAGATATTAAAACGACGACAATTGTAGAGGTTGGAAATGAAGAAAAGTTGCCTACTACATATCGACCATCTCTGCATGAAACCGACAAAGAAGTAGAGAACGATACCAAATATGTCCGTCAAAATTTCTATGATTTAATTGAGAAAGGTCATAGTGCTATTGACGAGCTTCTTGCTGTTGCAGATCAATCACAACATCCACGAGCATACGAAGTTCTCGCTACTATGATTAAGACGATGGGCGACATGAACAACGATCTATTAGGTATGCATGAAAAGAAACAAAAACTAACAGGCGAAAAACCAGAAGACAAGAAAGAAACAGTCAACAATAATCTTTTTGTAGGCTCTACTAGCGAGCTGCTAAAGTTGATGAATAAAGATGGCGACTGATATTCAGGATATTATCGATTACCGTTCATATCTCGGTAACGTTAATCTTAAAAGAAAAGGCGTAACGATTGAATGGACCGAAGAAATGGTCCAAGAATTCATCAAGTGCGCGAAAGACCCGATATATTTTGCTGAGCGGTATATTCAAATTGTTCACGTCGACCATGGACTCATACCGATCAAGCTTTATGAATATCAAAAAGACATCATCAAAAAAACTACAGACCACAGAAGAACATGCGTGGTTACTAGCCGCCAAGCGGGTAAGACAACGACTGCTGTCTGTCTTATTCTTCATTACATATTGTTTAATGATCACAAGCTTGTTGCTTTGCTCGCAAATAAAGGAGACGCTGCAAGAGAAATATTGGATCGTATCAAGACGGCTTATGAAGCTCTTCCTAAGTGGTTGCAACAAGGTGTCATCGAATGGAACAAAGGATCAGTAGAATTTGAAAATGGTTCAAAGATTCTAGCGGCGGCTACATCATCATCAGCAATTCGAGGTAAATCAGTATCTTTTCTATACATAGACGAAACAGCATTCGTAGAGAACTGGGACGAATTCTTCGCTTCGGTATTTCCTACAATTTCTTCTGGTACGTCAACCAAAATTCTTTTGACGTCGACTCCTCACGGTCTGAACCACTTCTACAAGACGTGCGAAGGAGCGAAGGCGGGCAAGAACGGGTATCAGTTCGTACAAGTACTTTGGACTGATGTACCTGGCAGAGACGAAAAATGGCGAGAAGAGACGCTCGCTGCAATGGACTTTGATACTGAGAAGTTTGCGCAAGAAATGGAGTGTGAATTCCTCGGTTCATCTGGCACATTAATATCAGGCTGGAAACTTAAACAACTCGTATACAAAGAGGCCGTAAAAGAAGTTGGCGGCATTATAGTGTACGAAGAACCAAAACAAGAAGGCAACTACGTAATAGTAGTAGATGTGAGCAGAGGCAAGGGCCTTGATTACTCTGCGTTCCAAGTCATCGACATCTCACAGATGCCATACGTTCAAGTTGGTGCATATCGTAATAATATGATAACACCAGTAGATTATGCATCTGCTGTACATGCTGCCGCCAAATATTATAATGATGCAAATATACTCGTTGAAGTCAATGACATCGGAGAACAAGTCGCCGGTATAATTTTTGAAGAATACGAATATGAAAATATGTTGCTCACTGAAAATAATGGACGAGAAGGCAAACGTCTATTATCAGGTGTAGCAGGATTTAACGGTAGGGCAGATAAAGGTATACGTACTACTAAATCTGTCAAATCAATTGGTTGTTCTATGATAAAACTGTTGGTTGAACAAAATCAATTGATTATTAACGATTTTGAAACTATCAGAGAGATGTCAACTTTTAGTCAGAAGGGAACATCATATGAAGCAGAACCAGGAAATCATGACGATTTGATGATGTGTTTGGTGCTATTTGGTTGGCTATCGAATCAACGATTTTTCAAAGAACTCACTGATATAAATACGGTTATCAACCTCAAAGAAATGAATGAGGAAAAAGTATTCAGTGAATTAGTACCGTTTGGAATGATAGATGACGGTCAGAACGAATTCGAGGACCCTAAACCGGTCACCGCTAAGGGGAATGACTATAGTTGGTTACTTTGAAATATCAGTTGTTATAAATAAAAGTACGTCTACATAATTAAAATAATTTTAGGGAGAACAAAGATATGCCTTTTCAATTAAGCCCAGGCGTTAATGTTACAGAGATCGATCTGACCACTGTAATCCCTGCCGTTGCCACTACTGACGCTGCTATTGGCGGTGTATTTAAGTGGGGTCCGGTAGATAAGCCTTCATTAGTAATTACTGAAGCCGAACTTGCCAATGAATATGGCAAGCCAGATTCAGATAATGCTGAGACTTGGTTCACTGCGGCCAATTTTCTAGCATACTCAAATCGGTTGCATGTTTCTAGAGCTCATAACTCGACAGGAGATAATGTAAGAATTGCTGGTTATACGACTGTATTGAACGCAAATACTGGAGCATATGCTATTAACGGAGCTAGCTATATCGCAGTTCCCGGTAATGTTTCCACTGGCGCTTCAGATGGTGATATTATTGCCCAAACTGTTGCTGGTTTTGCTGAAGGTCAAACAATCACAGTTGATACTACTACCAATACGTTTTCTGCCGGCGCCCTTACTGTTATCGCTAACACAAGTGGTAATATTTTTGAAGGTCTTTCGACAGGTTTGACAATCTACGAAGGCGAAGAAGTTACAATCGCTACTAGTCCCACGGGCGGTTTGCCATCAGGACTTTCAAATACTGATGTTTACTATCTTGTAAATGTAAGCACTACATTAGATAGTTTCCAACTTGCAGCTACTCCAGGCGGTCCTGCTGTACCTTTCACCACACAAGGTACCGGTGATTTGATTTTAACTAGAGAGGGATCTACTCGTATTACTCTTGTGGGAGGTACATATACCGGACCTACAGGACCTGTTGACCTCGAAGTTCATGATCCAGATTTTTCATTTAATGCTGTAGCAAATAACGCAGCTCTTTCATCTACATCTTTGCTTTCAAACCATATCGTAAAAAATGATGATCATTACGATACAGGTATTGAAGACAATTTTGATTCTTCAGTGTTGTTTATTGCAAAATATCCCGGAGCTCTTGGAAATTCATTAAAGGTTTCAGTTTGTACTACTCCAGGCGCTTTCTCATCGGATATTGTATTTGATGGCGACGCTACTATGGATATTACTATCGGTGCTAACAATGGTATAGTCTCATCGACTGTAGATGCAGCTAGTGTAACTGACGTTACAAGTAACTTTAATGTTGGTGATATCATTAAAGTAGGTAATACTCTAGTAGGTGTTCAACACCTCGAGATTACGTCTGTGGGAGCTGTTACAACGAATGCTACCGCGAACCTAGTAACTTTTGGTTTCTCGACTCCATTGGTTACTACTCAAAACATCTCATTTACCACTGGCAACCTTAATCGTCAATGGCAATATAAAGATGTTGTAGATAGTGCTCCAGGTCAATCTGACTTTGTGGGTAATCAAGGAAATACTGCTGCCAACGACGAACTACATATTGTTGTAGTGGACGAAGATGGTGAAATTTCTGGTGTACCTAACACGATTCTAGAAGTATGGCAAGGACTTTCACGAGCATCAGATGCGAAAGGATCAGACGGTGAATCAATTTATTACAAAGATGTATTGAATCAATCGTCTAAGTGGATTTGGTGGGCAAATGATTCGTCTAATGCTCCATCAGCATCTGCTCTTCTTATAGCATCAGCTTCAGATACACTTCCAGTTTCAATGTCATTCCGACAAGGTCGCGACATTGGTACTGAAGCACTCTGTAACGAAGGAGCTATCCTCCGAGCATATGATCAATTCAAGTCTGCTGAAGACTATGACATTTCATTGGTACTTGGTGGTAAATCACGTGGAAGTGTAAATGGTGTAACTGTACCAAATTACATCATTGACAATGTATGTGAGCGACGTAAGGATTGTGTTGCATTCATCTCACCTGAAAAAAGTGATGTTGTAGCTAATGCAACAGATATTACTGAAGATGTAGTTGACTTCAGAAATAATCTACGATCTACTTCATACGCTGTACTTGATAGCGGTTACAAGTATCAATATGATAAGTACAGCGATGTATATCGATGGATTCCACTCAATGGTGATATTGCTGGATTGGCCGCTCGAACTGATGATACACGTGATCCTTGGTTCTCACCAGCTGGATTCAACAGAGGCAACATCAAGAATGTAGTGAAGCTCGCTTGGAACCCCAAGAAAGCAGAACGCGATATTCTTTATAAGAACGGTGTAAACCCAATCGTTAATTTCCCTGGTCAAGGTATTGTGATGTTCGGTGATAAGACGCTGCTTGCTAAGCCTTCAGCGTTTGATCGTATCAACGTACGCCGCCTCTTCATTGTCCTCGAGAAAGCGATTGCTACCGCTGCTAAGTTTACTCTCTTCGAATTCAACGATGAGTTTACTCGAGCAAGCTTTGTCAATCTCGTAACGCCTTATCTGCGAGATGTACAGGGTCGCCGTGGTATTACCGACTTTGCAGTGATTTGTGATGAGACTAATAACACTGGTGAAGTAATCGATCGTAACGAGTTTGTTGGTGATATCTACATCAAACCAGCTCGAAGCATCAACTTCATCCAGCTCAACTTTGTCGCTGTACGAACTGGCGTAGAATTCTCCGAAGTTATTGGACAATTCTGATAAATAAGATAAATAAGAAAAAAACAGGAGAATAACTAATGCCATTTAATATTCGCGACTTCAAGTCATCTGCTCTCGGACAAGGTGGGTATCGTCCCGCCTTGTTCGAAGTTCAAGTCACGACTTTGGGTGAAGAGTTTAATCTGCTTTGTATGTCATCTCAAGTGCCTTCATTTACGACTGGTATTATTGAAGTTCCTTACTTCGGCCGTAAAGTAAAGATTGCTGGTGACAGAACTTTTGCAGAATGGACTACTACTGTAATGATTGAAGAGGATTTTAGTCAACGTGATATATTAGAGCAGTGGGCCCAAAAAGTCAATAGCGGCGAAGCTAATTTGCGATCATATACAGCGCCTGAAGATTATAAAGAAGATGCTACTATCAAGTTGTATGGTAAAACTGGATCAAAATTACGTGAGTATAAGCTTATTGGCTGTTGGCCTTCAGATGTTGGTACTATCGAACTAGATTGGAATACTACTGACACGATCGGCACTTATACGGTCACTTGGTCATTCGATTACTTCGAACCTGGCACAGCTTAATCCGGTCCGCCTTGACTAATCAATAGAGGGGATATAAATAACTATATCCCCTTTATTTCATCGGAGATAATGAATGGACCTTTTTGGATTTGAAATAAACAGGAAGAAGGAGCAGAAAGAAGCTGAAAAGCGGATCTCCTTCGTTCCCCCTTCTAACGAAGACGGCGCGTTAACCGTTGCCGCAGGTGGTGTCTATGGCACCTACGTTGACCTCGATGGTTCAGTCCGAACCGAAGCAGAACTTGTTAATAAGTATCGAGCCATCTCGTTCGATCCGACTATTGACATGGCCATCGCAGAAATTTGTAACGAAGCAATTGTTGAAGACAGCGATGAAGATACCGTCTCTATTGTATTAGATGATGTAGAACAACCAGACAGAATCAAGAAAACTATACAAGAAGAATTTGATAACGTTCTTCAATTACTTGAATTTAATCGTCTGAGCTACGAATTATTCCGACGTTGGTATGTAGATGGTCGTCTGTATTACCACGTTCTTGTTGATGAGAACAAACCTGCAAAAGGTATTGTCGAAGTACGATATGTAGATCCTCGTAATATTAAGAAAGTACGCGAAGTCAAGAAAGAAAAAGATAAGAAGACTGGTGTGACTATCGAGAAGGTAATCAATGAGTATTATATGTACTCGCCGTCTGGTTTCTTAAAGCGTACTGGTTCATTGACTGGTTCTACAATGAATAGCTACGGTTCTTCAGGTTCAGCATCAGCTGAAGGTGTGAAGATTGCAAGAGATGCTGTAGTATATTGTACTTCAGGTTATCAAAGTCTTGATAACAAACTTATTCTTTCTCATTTACAAAAAGCTATTCGACCACTTAATCAGTTGCGTTCGTTAGAAGATTCGCTAGTTATCTATCGTATCTCGCGAGCACCTGAGCGTCGAATCTTTTATGTAGATGTTGGTGGTCTGCCTAAAGCTAAAGCAGAACAATATCTCGCCGACATCATGACCAAATTTAAGAACAAAGTTGTCTATGATTCATCGACTGGTGAAATCAGAGACGATCGTAAGTTTATGACGATGCTCGAAGACTTTTGGCTTCCGCGCCGAGAAGGTGGACGTGGTACCGAAATCACTACACTGCCAGGTGGCCAAAATTTAGGAGACATCGATGATGTTGTTTATTTCCAAAATAATCTATATCGTTCTCTCAATGTACCCATCTCTCGCCTACAACCAGAGACTACATTCTCTCTTGGTCGTGCTACAGAGATTACTCGCGACGAAGTAAAGTTCGGCAAGTTTATTACTCGACTACGTAATAAGTTCTCTGAACTTTTTATGAAGTTGCTCGAACGGCAGTTGATTCTCAAAGGTGTATGTACAGTTGAAGATTGGGCAGAGTGGAAACAACAGATTGATTTCGACTTTGCTGTTGATAACTACTTTGAAGAACTGAAGCTTGCTGAATTAAATCGTGATCGTGTGGGTCTACTAAGAGAGATGGAAGAATATGTTGGCAAATATTACTCACATGAGTATGTGCGTCGATATGTATTGCAGCATTCTGAAGAAGAGATGGAAGAAATAGATAAGCAGATTGCTGAAGAGAAAACTGATGAAAGATATGTTGATCCTGAAGAATTAATGCAAGACGAAGAACCAGAAGAAGAACCAGCACCGCCTGCGCCTACTTATAAACTAGTACCAGACGATAGCAAAAAAGAAGATGACGCAGCATGAAGACGTTTTCTTTATAAATAAAGGTGTAATGTAATTGGAGATACAATATGACTGATGTAACTGATTTTATTGGCGCTGCTGTAGCAGATAAGCCAGTCGCAGCACTTAAAGCTTTCTCTGCGGCCATGG
>Ga0255759_10001692_pt1 | contig 19716 bp, 23 predicted proteins | sample 101ome_20_FD_179959 | JGI IMG/M metagenome (GOLD analysis project Ga0255759, IMG submission 179959) | Coastal salt marsh microbial communities from the Groves Creek Marsh, Skidaway Island, Georgia - 101404AT metaG (version 2) | ecosystem: Environmental > Aquatic > Marine > Intertidal zone >...
ACAATGGCTGCTGAAACTTCATTTCGCATTTCTTCAATTCTTTTTCGAATATTGACAACTTCATCAGCCATAATTTTTTCTAACTGCATTAAGAATTTGGTAAAAATGTCGTTTCTGTTTTTGTGTCGCTTGTCATTTAAGCAAACGACGTGCCATCGAGTTTTTGCTACGGCAAACAACATCCCATATTATCTTAGAATGGCTTGTTTGATGAGCAAAAAGGCGAAAAACAGGACTGTTTAAAAAAATTTTTGCGTAGAATCAGAGATATAAAATGTTCGGAAAAAATAGCGTCAGCCCGGTGGCAGCGCCAAATCACTCGCAGATTAACGAAGATGTGCGAATCAGTGGCTCGATTACTGTATCCCAACCACTCGTCATGGCAGGTCAACTAGACGGCGATATCAAGGCCGGCGAACTTCACATCGCATCTACGGCGATTGTTAGTGGCGACGTAACCGCGCAAAACGTAACGATTGACGGTAGGGTTTATGGGGTTATTGTTGCTGATGCGGTGTATTTATCTGCAACAGCCCATTTTGAAGGGCAATTAAACTGTCATGGCATTGCCATTGATAATGGCGCATATGTTGATGCAAAATTCATCAAGGAGACAGTAACAAATGGATAAGCTTGGAAGCAAGACAATCATTGGTGCCAGTGCGACCTTCACCGGTAAGATTGCTAATGCGAGTGTCGTTGAAGTTCATGGCAAAGTGAATGCCGATTTAATTGCGGAAAAAGTAACCATTGGTGAAGCCGGACGTTTTGATGGCGCAATCCGCGCAGACCTTGTTGTGGTGTCTGGCCATTATGAAGGCAAGATGCAAGCTGGAAGCATATGGGCCACGGCAACAGCTTCAATTTCTGGCAAATTACATTATGAAACATTGCAGATGGATCGAGGCGCAGCGCTAAATTGTCACATTGTTCATAACTGGAGAGCAAAAGCTGATGACCCCGAGCAAAGTAATGCTGGCAATTCGGATGTGCCATTGCCTGACGCGTCAAACAGTGCAAAAACTGGCACGGTGCCGTCATCCTCTAAAAAAGGTGTATGACCCATGTTGGCGAAATCACATGAGCAGATGACTAACCTGCACGAAGATACAACCTATATCCTGGGTGAGTTGATTATGGAGGGATCACTTGACGGTGGCAATAATCCCATTGTGATTGATGGTCAATTCAACGGTGACATCACTGCGTCCGACGTAATCATCCTAGAACAGGGCAAAGTAACGGGCGCCATCAATACACAAACGGTGGTTATCAACGGTTATTTCAAAGGTAACCTGGTATGTGAAAGCTTGACCGTCACCTCTACCGGTATTGTTGAGGGTGAGGTTCAGGCAAATGCATTGTCCATTGATTTGGGCGCCGAAGTGATAGGCTCAATTAGCCGCGTAAAAAAAGAATCAAACTAGATTTAAATCTCTGTCATTGGCTAATTAATTATGCACCTTAATCTAGATGCTTCATTAAATCATCACAAAGCTCGGCGGTTACAATGCATTGATCCATGAATGCCATTGTTTCGGCGCGGCCTTGAAGCTGAAACATGCGCATTGCGGCGTAGCGACCGGCAGCCATTGCTACGGTTAATGGCATATTTTCCGCTTCGGCCAATTCTTCAAGCGCTTTTTCAATTGAATCACGGATATGTTCAACCGTGTCGACATCTTTTTTTGATAACACCAACACATCATTACTAACTATTTTCGGTTCAGCGCGGCGCTGATTGAATTGAATGATTTCGCCCATGATTTAGTTTCCTCGCGCCAGTTTCAACGGACATTTCATCATCCGTGCTTCAATTTTGATGTTCGGCGATGCTGTATGGTCAGCATCGGCTTGGTTTATCGTCAGCGGAACAAGAATATTTGTGTTCAGCCGATAGGCTTCGTTTTTCAGAATGATCAAAGCATTGTCCATTGTGCCGATATGACGCACTTCGATAATCCCGATGCTGCTGCATCCAGCCAATTGGCTGTTCGTACGGTTGCTGAATTGAATAGTTTGTGACCCGTCAACCGCTATGGGGGATGGCCGATTTACGGGTGCAATAATGTCTTCTGCCGATGTGGTAGCCCCAATAGCGGCTTGCTTGGTGAGTAATTCATCGACAATGCTAGTAGCCATGTCTTTAGCCATATCGCGAGCAATATCTGTTCGCATTTGTTGCCCACGAATTTTGTCCCACTCATCAGTTGGAACAACGACAACCGATGCTTTGCCGGTTTGCCTATTGTCAATCAACAATTGGCAACCTGCTGTCATTAAGCTAATTGTTGCGATTGCGGTCAATGTGAAGATTCTTTTTAGCACGGCACTGAACCATTTCCTGCTATATCTGTTCAAATCTACCAACGACTTTGTCACACAAATATTTACCTACTTTTTGAACTTTATGAATAAAGGTGGTTTGGGGTGGCTCTTCGTTATTAAAGCAGCTAGGGTGTTGCTGAAAACATTCCCCAAAAACTTCAGAGCCTCCCTGCTAAATCTCTTCAAAATTGAATAACAAGAATTTGGTTTCATGCTAACCTTATTCGGAAAGAGTGATTATTAAGCTGTGGACCTCCTATAAGGCTCGTGCCCATTGGCTTTTGCTGCTTTTCACGAGGTAATCTAATTCCAAGCAGAGCGAAAGAACGTCATGGAAGAAAAATGTTCAAGCGTTCCAGCTGACTTAATGGCGCGTATATATGCGCTTTGTGAGGATGAAGATGATTTGATTGCTATCATGGCAACTGTCTCGGCTGAATTGTTTCAAGCGGTTGAAGGATTTGACTGGGTTGGTTTTTACCGTGTAGTTGCCCCTAATTTATTGAAGATTGGCCCCTATCAGGGTGGGCATGGTTGCCTTGTTATCCCATTTGATCAAGGGGTTTGCGGTGCGGCAGCGCGGTATAAAACAATCCAGCTTGTTGATGATGTTGATGGTTTTGAGGGGCATATCGCCTGTTCGATTAGTACAAAATCTGAATTGGTAATTCCCTGTTTTAACCAAAGCGGCCATTTGCTTGGCGTTCTAGACATTGATTCAGATCAGCCACACTTTTTTACGTGGCAGGATGCTGAGCAATTGGATCAGATGTTGCGGCAGCTTTTTCAAAATGTGTCTTCCTAACCTTTTTCAAGTCGTCTTTGCCCTTGGCTTCCCAATCAAGCATGAATATGATGACCGGTAGTCAATTAAAATGTGAAGGTGGGGATAGAACCCATGCAGCGTGCCAGGTCGGAGACAGCAAAACTAGAGCGCGAAGACTCTATTTTGACGGCGACTGAAATATTGCTTCGGCAATCTGGCTATGACTCCATGACAATGCAGGGGGTTGCAATAGCGGCAGGGCTGGCAAAAGGAACGCTCTATCTATATTTCACCAGCCGTGAGTCACTTGTTCTTGCGGTTTATGGCCGGTTGTTTGATCGTTGGATTGACCGTTTCGCTGTTCATCAGCCCAAATTTACCGGTTTTGACGGATTTTGCCGTGATTTTGCGAAGCATTACGCCGATGATCCTTTGTTCCTGCAATTGACTGGATTTGCCAATGCATTGCTTGAACCGCAGCTTGACCGCGAGGTCTACATCAAAAGTAAACGTGGCATGGCGCGGAGGGTAAAACGGCTTTCAGGATTGGTGTGCCAGCAATTTTCTATTACGCCTGCGGCGGCTCAAAAACTGATTTGGGGGTTTTTGACGATCGCTTGTGGAGCCGCGCAAATGACAGTAAGCCCTTCTATCACCAAAGCAGACTTGCCCCATGACGTTGTTGCTTTTACGGGCCTGGCAAATTTTGAAACTGTTTTTTTGAATGCTGCAGCACCGCTTGGGACAAACCTTATATCACGTTAGTTACGTTGAACGTAGCAGGTGAATTCGTTTGAATCGTGGCCAGCAACGCGCGTATGATGCACTAATTCATTGCCATTATTAGCATCGAGGAGCAGTGGTGAGTGATCCTGTTTTATTATCCTATGCATTAGATGGTTCGGGTGGCGGCGCTGCCCTGCATGACGGCGCTATTTCACGTCTTTTGAAAGATGACCAGCTTGCTTGGGCGCATCTGAATGCCGATCATCCTGATACAGAGGCTTGGCTTCGTCGCGAAGTTGGCTATTTAGATGATTTTGTTGTGAATGCTTTACTTGCTGATGAAACGCGGCCGCGTATTTTGCCGGTCGGCGAGGGCATTTTGTTAATCCTGCGCGGGGTGAATCTGAATGAAAATGCCAGTCCTGAAGACATGGTTTCTATTCGGCTATGGATTGACCCGCATCGCATTGTTTCGCTTCAAAGGCGGAAATTAAAAGCGGTTGGTGATTTGGCTGCCAATATCGAGGCAGGGCTTGGTCCAGTTGATTGTGCAGGCTTTATCACCATGCTGATTGGTCTGCTTTTTGCGCGAATGGCACCAGCGGTTATCAGCCTTGGCGAAGAAATGGATGATATCGAAGAAGATGTGCTTGATGGCAGTGCTAATGCGCTTCGCGAGCAAATCGTATCAGTCCGGAAAAAGGCGATTATTTTTAAACGCTATATGGCACCCCAACGTGATTTGATCACGCATTTGCTTGAGGCAAAAATTTATTGGTTTGCTGATCACAACCATCACCATATGATTGAGGCGCATGACAATATCACCCGCTTTGTTGAAGAGCTGGATTCGGTTCGGGAACGATCGCAGGTGATCAGTGATGAGGTTACGAATATTCTGACTGAAAGACTGAATAAAAACATGTACGCATTGTCAGTTGTCGCGGCAATCTTCCTACCACTTGGGTTTTTAACGGGGCTTTTAGGCATCAACATTGGCGGCATTCCGGGCGCTGAAAACCCACAGGCGTTCGCGGTTTTCTGCGGCATGCTGGCGCTTGTAGTTGGGTTACAGGTCCTGATTTTCCGAAAAATGCGCTGGTTTTGATGATTTGGTCGCCCCTATGTTTCACGGGTGGTCAAATATGCAATATCTAGATAAGGCCGCGGGCGAACATAATCCCTTTGCAAAAATGGGAATGATACAATTCTGGGCGATTTCAACCATTATCTATCTGACTTTCTCGGTCTCGCTTATTGTAAGCTATATCGCCTTTGGAACACTCTTAACCAAGCAGCTTATTGACACTTTACTCCAGGATTTTTTGCAAACCCTGCTTGTTGCGATTGGGGTTTTGATTGTTCTAATCTGGGTTATCCTTCACTATTTGGGACTTACACTGGCCGGATGGTTTGGCGGGTAACCGCAACTAAAGGTTTATTATAATATCTAATGTAATAGATGGTTGTTAGCATTGCTTTGAAGGGGTGGTAATGCTAACGAGCGGTTGCTTCGGTTTAATGCTTTTGGCGCCGTTATGCCCGTTAAATTAATTAGATATATGTTGGGTTTTGCTGGTCGTGTGACTTAATATCACGACATAGATTGATTTTTAATGGGGTGCTAAACATGCTTGCAGTATGTGTTGATTTTGAAATTGATCCGGAAAGCCTTGATGCCTTTCTACCAATCATGCAGAAAAATGCCTCAGATTCATTGGCTAATGAGGTGGGTTGTCATCAATTCGACATCACACAAGACCCGCAAAGCCCTACAAAGATATTCCTTTATGAGCTTTATGATGATGCGGTTGCTTTTGAGATGCATAAACAGGCAAGCCACTATCTTGAATTCAATAATGCGATTAGCGGGATGGTTGAAAAAAAGTCGGTTCGTTTGCTGCAGAAAATTAACTGCTAATTTAGAACCGAATGCCCAGAAATTTGTTTTCTTAACCCAAAAAATGTTTGTTTTTCTGACAAGCTAGCATCAGCTGAAATGTGCAATGAACGTGGTTTTTTTTGCAGTTGTGGCTTTTTCAGGGCTTTAACTATTCATCAGAGTGTCGTTTAATAGAAATAGGGCGGTCAGCCATCTCACGATGGCGCTTATAAACTTGATTGGATTTTGTTAAATGCGTTTTAAGGTTTTCCTATCTCTGACTCTGTTGGCTTTGTTGTCTGGACAAGGAGCCTCCCCTGCTATTGCTGGCGGTAAAACCTATCAAGGGAAAGAGGAGTCTGCCCATTGCACACTGTGGTCGACCAATCGGCTGAGATGGCCACAAACTATTCTGGGACGAGAAAAAGCTGAATGTCGCCGCCGCGCAGTTGACAGCTCAGCAAGCAACACGCAATGCCGCCTCTTACGAACATATATTGACTCTGAAAGTGGTGAACGGATTTGTATATACAAACGGCACGGCACAGGTCTTGATGAGCTAACCTTGAGCATGTCAGCTTTTTTAAATTGTCAGACAGACTTTATGTGCAAGCGAACAGCGAAGTAAGTTTTGCGCAATTGTGTAAATTTAACCTACCCTGATCTACTTGTGTTTGTGTGATGATTAGCCAGAAACGTATTTTCGAGATTATTGAAAAGGGGCAGGCGGACGACCGCGCAAGTCGTTATTGCGATCTATTTCTATTTTCTCTGATTGTGCTTAATTTGTTGGCAGTATGCCTTGAAACAATCGACAGTCTTTATGCAAAATATCAAACGGTCTTTACTTTAGTAGAGCTGATTTCAGTATCAATTTTTTCAATTGAGTATGCGCTGCGGATTTGGTCATGTGCCGCTGCACCAGATGGCAAACACAAAGGCGCGGCAGCCAAACGCATTGGCTATATATTCAGCTTTACCGGCATCATTGATCTGTTGGCAATTTTGCCAAGCATTATTCCGCTTCTTCTTGGCGGGGTTGATTTACGCTGGCTTCGTATTCTGAGGTTGATGCGTTTATTGAAATTTTCGCATTATTCATCGGCGCTTGAGGACCTGATTTCGGCCGTTCGCCATGAAAGTCGTTCATTTGCTGCAACCTTGTATCTTTTGGTTCTGGCCTTGCTGATTTCCAGCTCATTGATCTATGTTGCCGAACAGGATGTGCAGCCTGAACATTTCGGTTCAATCCCGCAGGCCATGTGGTGGACAGTTGTTACCCTTACAACGGTTGGTTATGGCGATATTGTGCCGCATACGGTCGCGGGTAAATTTATCGCCACCCTGACCGCGCTTATGGGGGTTTGTGTTGTTGCGCTATTAACCGGCATTGTTGCCACTGGTTTTACCAATCAGGTGGCAATGCGGCGGCACCAGCTTGAGGCCGAAATTTCATCAGCGTTAAGCGATGGAGTTATCACCAGCGATGAACGCAAAAAGATTGATGATTTACGCCAGCGCTTGAATATTACTGAAGAAGATGCGCTGGCAATTGTTGGCTATTTGCAGCGCAAAAACGATCAAAAATGACCTGCCTTATGGCGGCATTAGATATTAACCCGCTGGATGCGGCGTAACTGCTTTGCGTGATTTTCTGCCACGCGATTTTGAGGATGCCAGATAATCTTGCCATTCTTGATGTTTTTCCAAATCGGACAGATGTACATCAAGCGCCGAATTGGCAATCTGGATTTCGATGGTGAATTGAACCATCGCCGCAACCATCAAAATGATCGCTGAAAAGAACAGCCAGCTGCCAAGGCCGCCAATGCCAAAATAAAGAGAAATCATCGCCGACAGATTAAAGATAAAGGCAAGCGCACTACAGGTCTGGATGATGGCAATTAGCCGCAATCGCTGACGAAGGCTGGCAATCTGGTGGAAAAACCGGGAGCTGTCATCGGTTGAGATTTTTTCATTGATCACCGTGTCATGCAAATTGCGGATCAATCCGGCCAAAAGCGAATAGCGATTACCAAAATTAATCATCATCAGCGGAATGGCGGGGAAAAGAACGCCAACAATCAAGATATTCAACTGCATATTCGTAAAACCCCTTATAAAATGATCAGTCTCAAATAACCTGTCGCAATGGCCAGTCTTTAAACGAAAAGGCCGGCATCTGGGCGAAAACGCCAATCTCTGGCTAGATGCGCGCGAGGCCGCCGGCTAGCCGATGACTTGGATTACGCCAAGCGACTGAAGCCCGTCAATAATATATTGAATCGATAATGCGGCTAAAATGATGGCTGTGATGCGCGAAAAGACTTTCGTGACCCGCGGGTTGATATAGAATTCGGCTAGGCCGGTAATGATTTAAACGATCGTTGTTGCCAGCATCACCGCAACCATTGCGCCATAGCCAATGACGATATCGAGATTGCCAGCAGGGCTGCTTGCCACCACCATCACTGAGGTAATGGCGGCAGGCCCAGCCAGAAGCGGCGTTGCCAATGGGAAAATGGCAATATTATTATCGGTTGAAATCGTGTCATTTCCCTGTTCGCGTCGCGCCTGCCGTTTATTGGCAAGCATGTCGAGCGCCACTATAAGCAGGATGATGCCGCCAGCAAAACGAAATGCGGTAAGTGAAATATTCAGATAATGCAAAATCCATACGCCGCAGAGCGCACAAACCGGCATGATGGCACCCGCAACAAAGCTGCCTTCAAGCGCGGTACGGATTTTCTGGCGTTTATTCAGATGCGTTGTAATAGCAGGGAAGATGGGCGCGGTGCCAACAGGGTCAATCACCACGAAATAAACAACAAAGGCCGTGATGAAATTTTCAATCATATCCTATATTTCCTTATTAATTGTGCTGGCTTGGCTGCTGGATGACAGGCGGATTCACATGGTGATTTTTGGGGCGCGCATCGTAAGGGGGCTAGAATAGCGAAAAAACCATGCTGGTGATATGAAAAAGAAAAGCCTGGTACGGCGAAAAGGAAACAAAGCCAGAGTGATGACAGGATCAGGCAAAAGCGGCGGAAAACGTTCTTTTGGGCAGGGCGCGGGGGCGGCCGATGCCGCTTGTGAAAGATTTTTACCGAAAGGCGAGATATCCGCTTGACCTAGGGGCGGCAAAACCAGTAAAACGGCGCACTAAATGCAATTAGCTAGGCAAGCCGGATCTGGGATTACGCCAGATACGGTCGGTATGTCAGATAAGGCATATAAATCTGGCGGCGCATAAGATGGCGGAGTAGCTCAGTTGGTTAGAGCAGCGGAATCATAATCCGCGTGTCGGGGGTTCGAGTCCCTCCTCCGCTACCATTTTTATAAATATTATCAATAATTTACATCTTCTCAAAAAAGATCTTGAGGCGATTTTTGCGTTGCACACCTCTTACACACTTTTTGGTTGGCTTTCAGTCCCTCAAGGCTAGGCTGAGTCTAACCACGATTGTGAGTTTTAGCGTATAATTCAGCAACGGTACGGCTCGCAGTTTTTTCAAAAAGTGCCGGTATGAATGCATGGATGATCGCCGCTATCGCTGCAAAAAGTAATTTTCCTGCGAAAGATAGAGCAAACCAACCGTGTTCAATATATGTTTCATTAACTTTCTTTGGATGATCAAAAAACAACTTTTTAAACATTTTGCGCCTCCAAACAGAGTGATTTTGCTAAATATATGCCATAAGGCAGTATTTAATTTTTAATAAAATCTTTTAAAATGCAATATATTTTTAATTTTTAGAGTATGAATGCAAAAATTTTTATAAAGCTCTAATTAAAATTTTTTATTTTCAATGCTATTGGCTCGCAAGAATCTACCAAGCCTTGATCAAGAGATGTTCAACAAATCCATAACATTTAGTTATGCAAGTGTTTAAAAATTAGATTGGCGCTTGATGCTTGAGTAATCCAAAATTTACATTCAAGCTTTAAGGAGGAAGAGATGATTAACTTCACTCGTATATTTGCAGTATTTGTTTCAATTACTCTATTTATAGGGGCCGCTAACGCCGCTGACATGACACTGCGTCTACACACGCTAGTCAAATCACCGCATCCCTACAATGACATGGCTAAATTCATCGCAACTGAGGCCTCAAAAAGATCTGGTGGTGCCATTAGTGTGAAAATTTTCGATGCAGGCCAACTAGGCAAAGACGACACGGTTCTTGGCGAAATGCAGCTTGGAACCATCGACATGATGGTTAGTTCAACGAATAACGCCGCTAAAAAGGTTCCGCAATTCCAGGTTTTCTCAATCCCATACCTTTTTGTTGATTACGCTGAAATGATGAGAAAAATTGGTCCGCAGACTGCCGCAGAAGCATACTTTCAGCAGGCCTACGTGGATAACAAGTTAGGAATAAGGCTCCTCGCATTGGGGGGGTCTGGCACCCGAAATCTATCGAATAAAAAAGGCCCAGTTAACGCCTTGGCCGATATATCGGGCTTTAAGATGCGGACGCCAGGCTCACCTATGATCGTGAAGACATGGCAGGCTTTAGGCACTCTTCCGAGCTCTGTTGCTTGGGGCGAACTTTATGCTGCGGTTCAGACGGGGGTTGTTGATGCATTTGAGAGCTCAATTCCCGGGTACAATGGAGCTAAACTTTATGAGGTTGCGCCATTTCTCAGCCTCACGGGTCATACCATTCAAGTCAATCATGTTTCGATAAGCGAGCGCACATGGCAAAAAATGACAGCTGAGCAGCAAAAAATTCTTACAGAAATTGCTCAAGAGGCTTCCGTTCTCGGCATAGAAATGGCGAAGAAATATGAAAAGGAGCTTGTGGCATCTTTACAAGAAAAACATGGTGTGACGGTTACCCGCCCAGACAAATCTGAATTCAAGTCCGCGTTGGCAAGTTTACAAAAAACCTTGGTTCGTGACCTGAATCTCGACGCAGCTGTGGCGGCTATCAACAAGTAACGACATTGCATTGCAACAAAAAAACAAGGACTGACATAAAGATTCTTTTTGTCAGTCCTTGCCCTCAACAGACTGGGCCCAAATTATGCTCCGTATTATTGATCAAATAGACCACACGCTGCGCGCTTTATTGGCGGCCATGTTCGCTGGATTAATCTTTGTTGTTGCATTCCAGGTAACGGCACGAAACTTACTGTTCATCTCTGCATCTTGGACAATTGAATGCGCACAACTGTTGTTTTCATGGTGTATTTTTTTGGGGGCCGGCTTGGCATTTCGTTACAGGCAGCATTACATCGTAGACCTGTGGCCTGCTGAAAGCCGTTTTGCTCCACTCATCAAAGTGTTCAATTACGTGACTACATTTGTGGTGGTTTACGTTCTTATTTGGCATGGGGCGATCATGAGCAACACTGGGCTCAACAGATTATCCCTCGGACTAGGTATTTCAGAATTTTGGTTTTATCTGCCCATACCAATCTGTGGTTCGATTATTACGCTGTTCTTAATTGAGGACTTATTCAAGGATGTTTTGAAGTGAACCCACTTGCTTTTCTCTTGCTCGCTTTTTTTGGTTTGATAGCAATGCGGGTAAATATTGGCTTTGCTCTGATACTCTCCTCAATTTTTATAATTCTATGGGAGGGTATGCCCCTCACATCTGTTGTTAACCAGATGTATTCAAATATTGAGAGCTTCACACTACTGGCTGTGCCCTTTTTTATGTTTTTGGGAAGAATATTAAACGCAGGCTCCATAACTGACCGCCTTTTAACTGTTGCTGATGCGTCAGTGGGTCATATAAAAGGTGGCTTAGGTCATGTGAACGTTTTCGTATCAATGATTTTTGCATCTTTATCTGGCTCTGCCGCAGCAGACACGGCATCTGTAGGATCAATCTTGATCCCCGCGATGAAAAAAGCGGGTTACAGCGCGGCTTTTGCAGCGGCACTTACTGCAGCGTCATCAACACTTGGCGTGATCATTCCTCCTTCAATCATTTTGATTGTTTACGGAGCTTTTGGGAATGTTTCGATTGGAGCGCTTTTTTTGGGTGGGGTAGTTCCTGGCCTAACTATTGGAGCTTTCATGATGATATATACATATATCATTGCAATTCGTGAGGGCTATCCAGCCAATCCTTTTCCGGGTTTTGTTGCTCTCGCTAGGGCCTTTTGGCGGGGCTTAGCAGCTATGTTGATCCCTGTATTTGTCCTAGGTGGTGTTATTGCAGGTATCTTTACGCCGACAGAAGCAGCTATTAGCGCTGTTTTATGGGCTTTGTTTTTAACCTTTGTGCTTTATCGTGACGTGTCTCTAGCAAATTTACCTAAGTTATTAACCAGCGCAACAATGGATTTTGCGGTGCCCCTTTTTACTGTCGCTGGCGCCGGCATATTTGGATGGCTAATCGCTTACCTCGGCGCTGCAGAAATTGTTGTTAATTTCATAACGTCGCAAACCACAAGTCCAGTTGGCATAATGCTGCTACTTATAAGTTTTCTTCTCTTGATCGGTACGGTACTAAACCCTATTTCAGCGGTGCTCATCTTCCTGCCAATTATCCAAGCGCTGGGAGATCAGGCAGGCATGGACCCCGTTCATATGGGTGTACTCACTACCATCTCTCTGTCTGTCGGTTTGATCACTCCTCCATATGGCATTTGCCTGCTCATTGCATCGCAGATCGGTGAAGTTTCGTTAGGCAAGGCTATGATTGCCGTTATCCCAATCGTAGCCATAACAATATTTGTTGCTGTTATGACAATCTTCATTCCAGATATTGTTTTGGCACTGCCAAAGCTATCCTTTCCAAACTTATTTTTGAGCTGAGGTTAAATGATAAAGCGGGTCACTCTTATCACCGGCGCTTCCAGTGGCATCGGTGCTGCGACTGCAAAAAAGCTAGCAGCGCCAGGCGAGACCTTGTTACTTCATGCACGCGGTGGCACGGCTGGCGAAAAAATTGAGCTCCTGCATACAGTTGCTGAAAGTGTTGTTAATGAAGGCGCTGAAGCACATGTTTACTTGACTGACTTAGGAAACGTTGGAGCGGGCAGGGATATTGTTAACTGGGCAATTGAAACTTGTGGTCAGCTCGATAGGGTCGTATCCAATGCTGGCTTCGCGCTGAACACGCGAGTTGGTGAAGTTTCGCGTGATGAGCTTGATAATTCGTATAGAGTAATAATGGGGGCTTTTTTTGACATAGTGGATAGTGCGCTCCCGTACCTAAAAAAATCAAAATGTGGCCGATTAGTTGCGACATCGTCTTTTGTGGCAAGTCAAGTTCCAGGTGGCCAACTTTTCCCGGTTACAGCAATGGCAAAAGGCGCCCTAGAGTCTTTCGCTAAGACCCTCGCAGTGCAGTTGGCAGCAGACAATATAACGGTTAACTGTGTTGTTCCCGGTTTCACTGAAAAAGAAAAAAACGGACATTCCGCCTTGTCCAGTGAAAGCTGGGCTAAGGCTGCTGCGATGACACCTAACCTGCGCCTTGCAAAGCCCTCAGACATCGCCGCAGCTATAGCTTTTTTTCTGTCTGATGAGGCAGGTCACATTACTGGACAAACACTTCGTGTAGATGGTGGGCTTTCATTGGTGTAAAAAGCATAAAATCAAGGTATTTAACCCCTGGAAAAGCCAATATTTTCAAACAGGAATTAAAAATATTGTATAATAAAAACAATAAATTATTAACCAAATCTCGTCACGTAAGCCTGTCGCATTGGGGGGCGTTCAAAGCAGAAGTGGAAGCTGGCCAGTTGGTTTCTGCGTATCCTTTGTGTGGCAGTGGTGCGGATGCAGAAATGATAGGCGCGATCCCAGAATTGGTTTACTCATCGAAGCGCGTTAATCAGCCTTTTGTGCGCGAAGGCTGGCTCAAGAACAGAGGTAACTTTAACGGTGTAAATCGCGGCTACGACAGGATGGTGCCCATAAGTTGGCAAGAGGTGCTCCTACTAGTTTCAGATGAGCTCGCAAGAGTACGTGATATTTATGGGTATAAATCTATTTTCGCTGGTTCTTATGGCTGGTCTAGTGCCGGACGCTTCCACCATGCCAGAACACAAACGCGCCGCTTCTTCGGGGCATTTGGGGGGTTTACTGACCAATATAGTAATTACAGTTGGGGTGCTGCTCAAGTTCTATTGCAACACATTCTTGGCACCGCGGATGCAGTTTCTGGTGGAGCAACCTCCTGGAGCTCGATTGCTGAAAGCACAGATGTTTTTGTTGCTTTTGGCGGATTAGCAGAAAAAAATTGGCGCGTGACTTCTGGTGGAGCCGGCAATCATCATATGACAAGGCATATCCGCGAAGCTGCTCGACGCGGAACAAAGTTTGTCATTGTGAGTCCCGTAGCTGACGATATTCCATCTGGATTATTAGCTGATTGGATTGCTCCCCGCCCTGGAAGTGACACTGCAATTTTATTAGGGCTTTGTCATGAGATGATAAAACGCGGCCGGGCTGATAAGAGGTTCCTCGCAAAATATTGCACGGGGAGTGAGGAGTTCCAAAACTATTTGATGGGTGTCGGTGATGGTATTGTGAAATCCTTGAGCTGGGCATCAAAAATTAGTAATGTAAGTCTACAAAGTTTAAAAATACTAAGTGACAAAATTAGCACTGGCCGTGTCATGCTCACTGCAAGCTGGTCACTTCAGCGTGCTCACCGTGGCGAGCAACCATACTGGGCTCTTATCGCATTGGCGTCAATTCTGGGTCAAGTTGGCTTGCCAGGAGGAGGGTTTTCATTTGGCTATGGCTCACTCAATGCCGTTGGTGAAGGTGCTTATAAAGGGCTAGTCCCCTCGTTATCTAACCTGGGCAACCCCGGCGGAACTGCCATACCAGTGGCTAGGTTTGCAGATATGTTAGAGCGGCCTAACGAAACGGTTGACTTCAACGGCGCTAAAATCACTTACCCAGATGTCAAATTAATCTATTGGGCTGGAGGAAACCCATTTCATCACGCTCAAGATTTGTTTCGCCTGAGTAAACTGTGGGCCAAGCCTGAAACAGTTATTGTGCACGAGCAATTCTGGACAACAACTGCTGAGAGAGCTGACATAGTTCTACCAGCGACAACCAGCTTCGAACGAAACGATATAGGTGGGACCTCCAGAGACCCACATGTATTTTTTATGCCTAAAATTATTGAGCCTGTGGCGAGTGCAAGGAATGACTTTGACATTTATAGTGATCTCGCATCAATGCTTGGTTTCCAAGACGCTTTCACAGAGAAACGCTCTGAAATGGATTGGTTGAGCTACCTCTGGAAAAAATCTGAAAACCAAGCTCATTTACTGGGTATTCAAGCACCAAATTTTAGACAGTTAGTGGAACAAAACTTTTGGCGCATTCCGAAACCGCCTGAGCCTGAAATTCTTTTGGAAGATTTTATTAGGGATCCTGAGGCCAATGCTTTACCTACACCATCAGGGAAAATAGAACTCAATAGTGAAACTATTGGATCCTACTCATATGCTGATATCAAAAGTCATCCCTATTGGCAAACTCCTAAAGAATGGATTGGTTCTGCCCATGAAGATGAAATAGCCCTACTATCTCGGCAACCACAGAAATTCCTTCACAGTCAGCTAAACCAAACTTCATTGGCAAAAAGGTATCCCCCAACCGTGGTTATCAACAGCGCAGAAGCAAAAAAGCGCCGTCTAATGGATAACCAAGTTGTAACCCTGAGATCCCGAGCAGGTGCGTGCTTAGCTACCTTAAAAATCTCAGAAAATTGCCGTGATGGCGTCGCAATTATGGAAACTGGACACAAATTTATCGGCGGTGAATCCGGTATTGATATGGGTGGTAATGCAAACGCTTTAACATCAGACTTTCCAACTTCAAGCTTATCGCAAGCTAGTGCTGCTCAAAGCTGTCTAATCACTATTTTGCCCGCAGAAAACTCTAATCCGTAATGATTGCATAATCAGCATCAGCCCTCATAACAATAAGTTATGGATACAGTCGATAAAGTCATTGGTCTTAATTTTTTGTATCGAATATTCTTTCATAACTGGAATAAAAAAAGAAAGTTTTCTCAACACGATCATGATTAGCTGATAGGAGCAAACATGGCACACCAAAAACCAAAAGGCTCATTCGTAGCTATCATTACGCCAATGAATAATGATGGTTCTGTGGATATTGATGGGTTTCGCTCTTTACTCAGATGGCATGAAGAAAATGGCACTGAGGCGATACTGTTCATGGGTTCGACAGGTGAAGTCTCTATGCTTAGCCCTGAAGAGCGTAAATTGATCGTCGTTGAAACGGCAAAAATGAAAACTGGGAAAATGCAGTTTTATTATGGTGTGACCGGTAATAACACTGATGCGACGATTGAACATACCAAGTTTGCAGCGGCTGAGGGCGCAGACGGTGTAATTTTTGCTGCACCATCTTATATATGTGCTGACAATGATGCAATCACAGATTATGCGCTTGAAATATTGGACTCCACTAATATACCTATGGGGTTTTACAATAATCCACCCCGGGTAAAAACTGATCTGCATTGGGAAAACTTGTTAACGCTGGCAAAACACCCAAACATGGTTGTGCTGAAGGAGTCTACCACACGTGTTGGGCAAGTTGCTCAAGTGTGTGCCGCTGGCCCTGACATGGCGATTATGTGTTGCTGTTCGCCAAACCTGGGCTTAGTTATTCCTACGATGGCTCTAGGGGGGCACGGTACAGCAAATATGACTGGAAACATCATCCCACAAGAAATGGCAACAATATCCAAGCCTTGGAAAACTGGAGAAGATGCTTTTGCTTGTCGCAAAGAGTGGTTAAACAATCTGGCAACTCTCCACTTTGCGTATGCCTCAGTAAATCCGGTATCAATTAAAACCCTAATGAGGGCTGCCGGGTTACCATCTGGGCCACTGCGCCGACCGCTTAAGCCAGTTCCTGGCGCAATACTTCAGAGAGGTATTGATTCGTTGGTTAATTCTGGCGCAGCGGCAAAGTATGGCTTTAAATTTGATACTTCAGCAATAGCTGCGGAGTAACATGAAGGTTGTAGTTCTCGGCGCTGGAGTGATTGGTGTCACCAGCGCGTGGTATCTTGCAAGGGCCGGGCACCAGGTCACGGTGCTTGAACGACGGTCAGATGTTGCGCTTGAAACTAGTTTCGGTAACGCTGGAGGCGTTTGCCCAAGTTTTGCTGGCCCATGGGCAGCACCCGGAATGCCAACCAAAGCACTTAAATGGATGTTTCAATCCGCTCCTCCACTCAAAATTTTCCCGAAATTCGATCATAAACAATGGCTTTGGCTAGGCTCATTTATTAAAAACTGTAACACTAAAAATTTTCAAGAAAATAAAGTGTATATGCAGAGAATAGCGCATTACAGTAAATCCTGTTTACAAGAAATTCGTTCAATATTGAATTTGAAATATGACGCCAAATCAGCGGGTGTTTTACAAATATTCCAAACAGAGAGTGAGGTCGTAAGTGGGGCATTGTCCGCGCAAATTTTATCAGAATTGGGCGTTGAACATTCGATCGTAGACCGTGCTCGCGCTGAGTCGATTGAACCCGCCCTGGCGCACTCGCAAACAAGAATAGTGGGAGGCTTGTTCTTGCCCGGTGATGAGATTGGCGATTGTCAACTGTTCTGCAAAGAAATTTTAGAAGCCCTAAAAAATTATGATGTAGATTTCCAATTTAATACGGAAGTTACAGATTTCTCAAGATCGGGTGGCAGAATAGATCACGTCATCACTACTGAAGGTCATCGGTCCGGTGATGCCTTTGTTGTCGCGTTGGGCCCATTTGTATCAAATTTGCTTAATAAACTGGATATAAACATACCCGTTTATCCTGTTAAGGGGTACTCAATTACAGGTGAGCTAATTGATCCAGAACGTGGGCCAATATCATCTGTAATGGACGAACACTCTAAGGTAATGATTACTAGGCTTGGCAACCGATTGAGGGCCGCAGGAGTCGCTGAACTAGCTGGTTTTGATCGGACTTTGCGGAAATCTTCAATCCTGGGAATAACGCGCGCAACTGAGCGCCTTTTTCCGAATGCAGTAAACTATAAAAACTTAAGTGTCTGGTGTGGATTCAGACCTATGACACCCGATGGTCCGCCAAAATTAGGTAAAACAAAATATAGCAACCTATTTTTAAATGTAGGTCATGGCTCTAATGGATGGACACAAGCGTGTGGATCTTCAAAAATCGTCGCAGATATTTTATCTCGCAAAAAACCTGACATAGACATTTCAGGCCTCACTTATACTCATTAGAGAAAACTGAACAATTTGAAACAGTCATAAGTGCGTAAATGGTTATGATTGGAAGATCGGGATCGGGATTTTTGAAGTTAGCTAAAAAATCAAAGCCAACTGAAGACATTCTTTAAATCACCTCTATGGCGGTGTTTTTTTCAAGAACAGATATGGTGTGTTGAAAAAACTCATCTGCAACTCTGCTCTTCGAGGAATAGTTAGCTCTAATTAAATGAAAGTCAAAAGTTGTTTTTGGTTCAAATGGAACCGAAATTAAAACTTCGCTCCCAAAGTGGGATGCTGTTAATGCATCTACTATGGCCACTCCAACGCCTTTTCCGACTAATGCGCATGCGGCAAAAGATGGTTGGCTTTCTAGAGTAATGTTCGGAGACACGTTTGCTGACAAAAATGCTTGACGTATGTTGTGGGCTACAAGCGTGTGTCGTGAGAGTGCAACTATGTTTTCATCTTTGAGATCTTTTGGTGTTATCAGAGGAAGTCTTGCGAGATCATGATTAACTGGTACCACACACACGCATTGCAGCCTATAGCTTCCAAGCCTCTCAATATCCGGGCGACTTTCTGGTATCTGAGCAAAGCCAATATCAAAATGGCGTGCCGCAACACCATTCACGATATTTGGCGCCGCGAGGACGTCTAATGTTAATTTGATTTTAGGATTTGAGCCCAAAAAAGAACTCACAATGTCTGGAACTACGTCCAAAGCCAAATTAGGCATAACACCAAGTCTTAAAACACCTTTTCGCATCGCCTTAATGTCTTGTGCAGCTTGATACACACCATCCAAGCCTCTGAAGAAGAACTCTACATCGTCTAGTAGGCTACGGGCATCTTCCGTAGGCGACAAATTACCCCCTGCACGACTAAAGAGCTTCATGCCAATTTCATGCTCAAAATCAGAGATGAGACGGCTCACTGCCGGCTGTGAAATGCCAAGTTTTTCAGCTGCAGAAGTTATGCTGCCCGAGAGCATTACTGCATGGAATGCTTCAACACGCCTTTGATTCACGGTCATCCACTCCGGAGTGATCGAGTACCGAATGATCCTAGCAATTGAATGAGGTAACTTCAATTAATTACCCCAAAGGTAAATTTCAGGTTACTATCTGAAAACTAGCCATGTGCTGATTCTAAAAATTAATATCATCACGTTGGTTGCGAGCCCTCCACAACCAATTCCCATTACACACTTTTTAACACACCTAATTTATGAGCTTGTAAACAACTGAAATCAAATATGAAAAGTTGAAACAGTTTTATCATAATCCGCGTGTCGGGGGTTCGAGTCCCTCCTCCGCTACCATTTCTCATAATATTATCAATTTTTTGTCGTGCCTCAAAAACCGTTTGTAGGCCATTTTTATGATTACACACCTATTACACACTTTTGATAATACCAAAATCAATTTTGCTGGAGCATGTCGATGAATTTTCTAACTTTCAACGGCATGAACTTTGTGTCTGGGTAAATAGCATAGCCCCCGCGTTCAGGAGCAGTTTTTGTCGCGTGATGAAGAGGTTAAGTGAGAGCTGGTGTGCCTAAGCTGGCTAATAACGTACGATAGAATAAGAATGATTTTCGTTATTGAACTTTTTCACTGTGTAAGGCACTATTAATACGCAATTTGAGTTCAACAAGGAAGGTGAATGCCATGGATGGGTCAGTTCAGCAGCGGAAGCTTAAGCTTAAGAAAGTTACGACCACCACTGCATTAAGCCCTCTTGCCCTTTTGACGCTGGCCGCTTGTGGTGGCGGTGGGGGTGGAGGCAGT
>Ga0255759_10001700_pt1 | contig 19662 bp, 20 predicted proteins | sample 101ome_20_FD_179959 | JGI IMG/M metagenome (GOLD analysis project Ga0255759, IMG submission 179959) | Coastal salt marsh microbial communities from the Groves Creek Marsh, Skidaway Island, Georgia - 101404AT metaG (version 2) | ecosystem: Environmental > Aquatic > Marine > Intertidal zone >...
TTGGTTTTTTTTTTGCGCTTTCAATTATTTTTTTTAGGGATTTTTTATAGATTTTCATTTCCTCTAACCTTATCATTATTAATTCAAATAAATTATCTTTTTTAGAACTTATTCGAAAATCATCTATATTTATTTTTGATTCAACCACTGAATCAATCATAATTGAAAATTTGTCAATTACATCACTCTTATTTTTGAAAAAAGAATTTACCTCTTTTTCTGTAATCTTTTCTTTTTTCAATAAATCTAATAAAGAGAATTTATCCCACCCCACTCTTTCAATGACCACAAATGCTTCCTTTATTAGTTCATGTTCTCTATTGTTGGTTTTCATTGATTTTATTGTTGTTTTTCAAATATTTATATATATTCTTAAGTAGTTGTAAATAAAAAATGGAGTTTAAAAATATGTTTAAAAAAATTTTAATGTTTAGTTTCTTTATCACTGCATTAAATTTCTCTAGCGCATTCGCTGGTGATGCCGAAAAAGGTAAGAAGTTGTATAAAAAATGTGCAGCATGCCATAACGCTGCAAGTGGAGCGAAACACAAAACAGGTCCCAACCTATGGGGTATATATGGTGCCAAAGCTGGCGTTCAAGAAGGTTACAAATATTCAGACTGGTTAAAAGGTGCTGGAATTGAATGGAATGACGAAGCTCTTGCTGCTTGGATTTCCAAAAAGAAAGAAAAAGCAGCTTATTTCGGAAAAGATGTTAAGAAAAGTAAAATGATTTTTGCAGGTTTAAAAAAACCTGAACAAATAGCAGATTTAATTGCTTATCTTAAAACCTTGAAATAAATCTCGTAATTAATGGAAATTAAAGAAATTGAGAGTTATATAAGTAAAATTCCTGATTATCCAAAACCAGGTATATTATTTTATGATATCTCAACTTTAATTTCCAATAATAAGGCCTTCTCATCTTCCATAGTTAAATTAGTAGATGTAGTACAAAACTACAAATTCGATTTAGTTGCATCCATAGATGCTAGAGGATTTTTGTTTGGAAGTGTCATAGCATATAGTCTTAATAAAGGCTTAGTAATGATAAGAAAAAAAAATAAGTTACCTGGAAAAAAAATAAGTCATGAATACGAACTTGAATATGGAAGAGATACATTGGAAATAAATACAGAAGCGAAAGGTAAAAGTTTTCTTTTGGTTGATGACCTTCTTGCAACGGGAGGCACTGCAAACGCTGCAATTGAATTATTAAAAAAAGCAGGAGGAAAAACCTCTTGTTTTCTATCACTTATCGAACTCACTTTTTTAAATGGAAGGAAAAAAATTCCAGTTCCAATGGAATCTTTAATTCAGTACTAAAATGACAAAAGCACATAAACTTTTCTTAAAATGGTTGTCACAGATAAGTCTAATTATCTTTTTTATATTTATGGCCTATGATCAAGGTTTAATAACAAAAATATTGTCGTCAGATAAAAGTTATATAACAAGTGTAATCTTGGTACTTTTCATACTAGTGACTGTTCACTGTGCATTCTTTACCTATTTGGTTTCTGATGAACTAAACAAAGCTCATATCATAAAAAAAAGCCTGCTTAAGGAGAATGTTAAACTTAAAATCATTCAAAACAGCTTGATTTTAACATCTAAAGGTGAAATTTCTGATGGAATTGTATGTGACTATTTTAAGGATTTAATAGGGTTAAAAAAAAACGGAGTTTCAACTCATGTACAAATTCTTGAATCATATTTAAAAAAAACAGTTGGTTATTACGAGTTCGGATGGTTTTGTTCTGATGTTATGCTGAAACTTGGTTTAATTGGTACTGTAATAGGATTTATAATAATGTTAAGCTCGTTATCTGATATCACAACATTTGACGTTACTCTTCTTCAAGGCGTCCTTACAACTATGGGAAGTGGAATGGGAGTTGCTCTTTATACCACCCTTTCAGCACTTATAACAGGAGTTCTACTTGCAATACAATATTACAATTTAGAAAGTGGTTGCGAGGAGCTTTTTGCTGTCTTGAATCAAATTTCTGAAGTTAGTATAGATAGCAGTCTATAAAATGTCTTATTCTGGAAGAAGATTAAAAGCCGATCCTTTTACTGATTTGTTATTTAATATTTTATTATCTTTTACATTATTAATGTTTTTAGCAATTATTTTTATGAATCCAATTCCAAAAACTGGAGTAATTAATCCAAAAGCTGAGTACATTATTACAGTAAGTTGGAAAGATAATAATCCTGATGATGTCGACACTTATGTTCAGAGTCCGGCAGGTGGATTAGTGTGGTTTAGGGGTAAAGAGGATGGTTTTGTTCATCTTGATAGAGATGATAGAGGATTGCTAAATGATACGATTGAAATTAATGGTGAGAAAGTGCAAAATCCTCTAAATCAAGAGGTTGTCACGATAAGAGCAGTTGTACCTGGAGAGTATATTGTAAATATCCATTATTATGCTACAAAAACAGAACAACCTGTAGATGTAAATGTTAAAGTAGAAAAAGTTAATCCCCAATTAGAGGTTATATATTATGGTACAATTACCTTAGAAAAAAAAGGTGTAGAAAAAACTGCTACAAGATTTAATATATCTCAAGATGGAAGAGTAAATGTGACTGGCAATTTATTTAAAAAATTAGTTCCAGAGAATTAAATGAAAGGAAAAAAATGAACATAGAAATATTCTTTATTATCATTTGTTATGTACTAATTGGTTTTTTATTAGTTGTGTTCAATCTCAGAACAAACTTCCATTGGTTAATTAAAGCAATAATGATTATACTTGTTACCTTGTTTTACATATTAACTTACAAATCGTTCAAAAATTTATTAGGTTGGCCATCCAGTGAGTCTCTCCCTGATAGATTTAGATTAGTAGCTGCTCAAATTTATGAACCCAATGCATTAATAAATTCTGAGGGAGCGATTTTTTTATGGGTTACAGATATGAACGACCTTGCAGGTTTAGGCACACCAAGATCATTTACAATAAAATATAACAAAGAATTACATGAAAAAGTTTCTAAATCATTAGTAAACTTAAAAAACGGTGTTCCACAAATGGGAGAGAATTTGGATGAAAATAAAAAAGGAATTGTTTCCTCAGTTTTAAAAAAGGAAAAGGCAACAGCCGTCAGTACAAAATTAAACTTTTTTGATATGCCAAATCAATTGTTACCAGAAAAATAATGAAATTTTTTTTATTTCTATTGTTTTTAATTTCTTGTTCAGAGAAACAGTCTAATTACTTTCCCCTGGATAACATAAACTCATGGACTTATTCGGTAGAAATCATACCTGAAGTAGAAAATAGAATATTGTATAAAAAAACAAATACCGCAATTGGGAAAAAAAAAATAATAATCGATAATAAAGAAAAAAAAATTTTTCCAATTTTAAGAGAAGATGGTACTACTTTTTTTTATGAAATTACAGATCAAGGCATATATAGAAAGGGTGTTAAATACCTAAAAAATAATAAAATAAATCTAGATGATGACAGAATTGTTCTTCCATCGGATATTAAAGTTAATAAAACCTGGAGTAATGATAGTAAAACGTTTTTGATTTTGCGACGTTACCCATATTATGATTACAAAGCGACAACTAATTTCAAGATTGACTATAGAATTTTATCATTAAAAGAAACAGTAAAAACTCCTTCAGGAATTTTTGAGGACTGTATATTGATTAAGGGAGAAGGACAAACAAATTTTATTGGAGATAGTGAAATAGGTTCTATTGGGATTAAAATTACATCAGAGGAGTGGTATTCAAAGAGAGTCGGATTAATAAAAATGGTAAGAGAAGAAAAAACAGATACTGATTTATTTGGAACCACAAGAATGATCCAACTTTTAGAAGACTACAATTAAAGATGAATAATATTAAAGCTATAAATTTTTCAATTATTTTATTTTCTACAGTTGTTATTTTATATTTTGGAAAGTTTTTTCTTTTACCATTATTTCTTGCACTTTTCTTTTACATCATTCTAAATTCCATATCTAAGGACTTAATTAATTTTACAAAAAAATATTTATTTAAAATTAATGAAGCTTTATCCTTTTTTTTTATTTTTCTATCTTCACTAATCTTTACATATTTTTTATTTCAACTTTTTAAAATTAACATTGTTTCAATTATTGAAAACTCTCAACAATATCAGAAAAATCTTAATTTTTTTATAGATCTAATATCACAGCATATTGTGCTTGATTCTTTTATCTCAGGGAGTTTACTTGAAAAAGTGAATTTAATAAATTTGTTCTCTAATTTATTAAGTTTTATAAGGAGTTTTGCAGGTAATTTTTCCTTAGTTTTGATTTATTTAATTTTCATAGTTATTGAAGAAAAATTTTTTAGAATTAAGTTAAACCTAGTTTTAAATAATGAAAAAAAAAAAAAAATTTTTACAAAAATTAATAATGACATTTATAATTATTTTAGAATAAAAACATTTACAAGTTTATTAACTGCTTTATTAACTTTTACAATTTTATTTTTTCTTGGTAATGAATTATCAATAACATTTTCAATCTTTGCTTTTTTTCTTAATTTTATTCCTTACATTGGGTCCCTATTGGCAGTTTTACTTCCTTCTATATTTGCCACAATTCAATTTATGGACTTCTTTATACCAATGCTTACATTTATTTTATTGTTAACCTCACAAATATTACTTGGAAACTTTTTGGAAACAAAGTTAATGGGTAAAACTTTAAATATTAGCCCAATTGTATTAATAATTTTTTTATCATTGATGGGTAAACTTTGGGGGTTAGTTGGAATGTTTTTGAGTGTACCACTATTGGTGATCTTAATAATTATTTTAAATAATTTCAAAGACACAAAAAAAATAGCAATCTTTCTTACTGAAAAAGGAATTGATTAGTACTTTCTATCTACTCCTAACTTAATAGATAAAATCAAACCAAATCCTATAAAATAAGTCAACATTGAAGAACCACCGTAAGATACCAATGGAAGAGGCAAACCCACAATGGGTAGTATTCCTATTACCATAGACATATTTATCATTGCAGCAAAAAAGAAATTTGAAATAATACCAAAACCTAGAATTCTTTGAAACATATCAATTTTAGAATTGTTTACTACTTGATAAGTTAAATAAGTAATTAACACAATTAATCCAATTACCGATATAGTTCCAAAAAAACCAAACTCTTCACCTAACATTGAAAAAATAAAATCTGTATGTTTTTCTGGTAAAAAATCTAAATGAGACTGTGTTCCTTTCATCCATCCTTTGCCGAAAGTACCACCTGATCCAATTGCTATTTGTGACTGAATTATATGATACCCTGACCCCAGAGGATCATTTTCGGGATTAAATAAAGTTAAAATTCTTTGTTTTTGGTAATGTTTTAAAGAATTCCATAAGTAAGGGGCAATTATTAAAAACCCTACTCCAAGTGATGCAAAAAATTTCCAACTTAATGCAGAAAAAAAAAAAATAATAAAACTGATAAAAAGAATCATCGAGGCTGTTCCTAAATCAGGTTGTGAAATAATTAACCCGAAGGGAATTAAAACCAAAACTATTGGAAGGATAAGAAAAAAATAATCTCTATTTTCTTTTATTTTTTTTTCATCAAAAAATTTGGCTAAAGATAGAATGATGCAAATTTTCATGAATTCAGAGGGTTGAAAATAAAAACCTGAAAAATTAATCCACCTTCTAGATCCTTTACCTATATGTCCAAAAAAAGATGCCCATACTAGTAAGATAAGACAAATTAGATAAATATAAAAAGCATTTCTTTTCCAAAAATCTAGATCTATCATTGCGACAATTAGCATTACAGATAACCCCAAAATAATTTTTGTAACATGAGAGAAAAGGACATTATATTCCATTCCAGAGGTGGCACTGTAAATCATAATAAACCCAATAAATGAGAGAAAAAAAATCAAAAAAAAATAAAACCAGTCAAGTTTTTTTAGTTTGTAAATAATTTCGGTCATTAAACTAGGAATATTTCTTTAAAGCAAAATCCATAATCTTTTTAGCAATCGGAGCTGCCACCTTAGATCCACTACCCATATGCTCAGCAACGACTGTAATTGCAAATTTAGGATTATCAAAGGGGGCATAACCGGTAAAAAGTGAATGATCTCTTAATTTATATATTAATTCCTCATTTTTTAAAACACCGCTTTCTCTTTCTTTCTTACTAATTTTTCTAACTTGTGAGGTACCAGTTTTTCCGGCCATTTTTAAGTTATTATCTAATCTCGACAAATATGCAGTTCCTTGATACTCATTTACAACTTTATACATAGAATTTCTTATAAAATTCAGATTTTGTTCAGACAAATTTAGATCCTCAAAGAAGTACCTGTTTCTTTTTAAAATCTTTGGTTCTAATTTTTTACCTGATGCTATTCTTGCTGTCATAAGGGTAATTTGGAGTGGTGTAGATAATGTAAAACCCTGGCCAATAACCGTATTAAGAGTCTCGCCTTTTTGCCATCTCTCACCTCTATTTTTTCTTTTCCAATCAGAATTCGGCATTAAGCCATAATTCTCATCTGGTATATCAATTCCAGTAAGAGTACCCATAGCAAAATCTTTAGAGAATTTTGAAAGTTGATCAATATTTATTTCTTTAGCAAGATTATAAAAATAACAGTCGCAAGATTTTTTTATTGAATCCATCAAATTAACACTTCCATGACCTTCCTTTTTCCAACAATGAAATTTTCTATTTCCAAATTCTACATATCCTGGACAATAGAATTTTTTATCATAATCAAAACCCATTTTTTCAATTACAAATAATGCCGTTAATAGTTTGTAAGTTGATCCAGGAGAATAAAGCCCAGATATACATCTGTTAAGTAACGGTTTAGATTCATCTGTTAGTAGTTCATTCCACTTTTCATTGCTTATACCTTTACTAAACTCGTCATTATCAAATGAGGGTGTTGAAACCAAACAGTTAACTCCTCCAGACTTACAATCAAGAATTACTACAGCTCCACTTATACCTGATAAAAGTTTATGTGATAATTCTTGCATAGATGCAATTATATTAGTTTTTATATTTTCACCTGGTATTGCAAATTTTTTATTTAACTCTTTTTTAATCCTACCTTTTGAGTTTGTCTCTAACTTAATCCATCCATCTCTACCTAAAAGTTTTTTATCAAATGTTTTCTCTAATCCTGAAATTCCAAACTTTAAATTATTCAACTTTTTTTCTTTAAGATCATTTTTATATCCAACATAACCAAGAACATGAGAATAAATTACATTATTTTCATAACTTCTAACCTTTTCTTTTGTAATAAATAAAAAGGGAAACTTATTAGAAACTAGCTCAAAAATCTCTAACTCATCCCAAGTTAAATTTTTTTTTAAAATAATAAAATCTGAAATGTCTTTTCTTGATAAATTTATTTTTAACTGTTGGTAGTCTCTTTGAGAAAAGAAAATTATATTTTTAAGCTTTGAAATGTATCTATTAATAAGGTCACTTTTTTCTTTAAAAATATTTAACTGATAATCTAACCTATTTGAGGCTATGGGATTACCAAACTTATCAAAAATTGTTCCTCTCTCTGGATAAAGAATTTTTACTTTTGTTCTATTTATATCGGAGAGCTTTCCGTATTTTGATTTATTAAGTATTTGTAGGTAGTACAATTTACCACAAATAATAAGTGCAAATATTGATTTAATTCCAGCCAAAATAAACGACCTTCTCTTAACTTTTTGTCCATGATTTAAATCTCTAGTTATCATATTTTCCAAACCTTGATGTTAACTTTTCAATAAATGAAAAAAACACTGGGAATAAAAATATTGTTAGCAAAAAACTAAAAATATTCTTATTAAAATTATAACTTGCATTTTCAAAAAAGTAGTTACACATGTAAATTATTACAAAATATAAAATAAAATATATTATAAATTTTATCCATGTTTCTTTGAAATCAAATGAAGTTAGACTGTCTGACTTTTTTCGTTGTAGATGGTATAATATTGTAAAATATAAGGGGGTGATTCCAACAATGCCGTCTTTTAAAAAATCATAAAACAATCCAAAAATTAATATCCAAATTGGCCTGAATCTTGTTACATCATGACAAAGCCAGGAATAGATAACTAGAAATGACAAAAAGGGTTTTATTAATTCATTTTCATAAAAATAAACAGGTGAAAATTCCAAATATATAAAAGAGAATATAAAGATATATGGGAAAATTTTTACAAAGAAATTAGCAATCACAAGATACACAACTAAAAATTAAGTATTTTATCAAATTCAAAAACTAATACATAAACATAGATTGTATCAGAGAATTTTGCAAATGGTTCAACATAAACTTCATTTAGTGTTTTTTTTACTTTTCCTACTTTAATACCCTCTTTAAAATATCCGGCAGCTTTGGTAGTAATCAAAACCTCATTGTGCTTCAAACTAAAAAGACTATCAAAGTGTTTAATTAATAACTTGTTATCAGACCCTTTAACAAAAAAAGATTGTTTTGTTTCCATTGAAAAAACTGGAATTACTGAGTCTTGATCGTAAAGTGAAATAACTTTTGATGAAAAATCACCTAACTCTAGAACTCTCCCAATCATTCCATATTCGTTAAATACTATATCATTTATTTTTAAACCATCTTTTTTACCAAGATCTATAACAAAAGAAAAATCATCATTTTTGTAAGGATCAATTAAAATTCTTCCAATTAATTTTTTTGAGTAATTTTTTTCATTAATGTTTAATAATTTTTTTAAACGAAGGTTTTCATATTCAAGAAAGTTATTTCTATTAATTTTATTTTTTAATTCAGAGTTTTCTGCTTCTAACGATATATTCAAATTTTTTATTTCTTTAAAATTACTTAAGAAAACAAGAACATTATTAGTAATATCAAATGGTTTTGCAACTAGCATTAAACCCGGTTTACTAAATGTGATCACATAATATTTGAAATTAATAAAAAAATTGCTCTTGTTATATGATGCTATTAAAAAAAAAACAGATGTCAGAATACATATAAATATCTCAGCACCATATGGGTTAAGAAGCCCAGACCTAAATCCCCGTGAAGTAAAGGATGATTTATATGCCATAATTAATAGCTACTTGATAGTACAGATCGCAATGCCTTAAGATTTTCAGCACACTTTCCAGTCCCTTGAACAACACAACTTAAAGGATCATCTGCTATGGTAACAGGCAAACCTGTCGAATCTCTTATAACTTGGTCTAGTTCACCTAATAAAGACCCTCCACCCGTTAAAACTATACCTTTATCTACAATATCAGCTGCTAATTCTGGGTCAGAGTTTTCTAGCGTATTTTTGACTGCCTCAATAATTGCCTGAACTGGTTCTTGAAGTGCTTCTGCAATTTGTCTTTGATTAATTACAACCTCTTTTGGAACTCCTTTTAACAAATCTCTACCCTTAATGTGAAGAACTTTACCATCTCCCGAACTAGGAGCGGATGCAACACCAATTGCTTTTTTTATTCTTTCTGCACTACTTTCACCAACAAGTAAATTATGGGATCTTCTAATGTAGTTTATGATCGCAGTATCCATTGCATCTCCACCAACTCTTACTGAATGTGCATGAACTATTCCTCCCAAAGCCAATAATGCTACTTCAGTAGTTCCACCACCAATATCTACAACCATAGAGCCTGATGGCTCAGTAACTGGAAGACCTGCTCCAAGAGCGGCAGCCATAGGTTCGTCAATTAAAAAAACTTTTCGTGCACCAGCAGCGGCAGCGGAACCTTCAATAGCTCTTCTTTCAACTGACGTTGCACCTGAAGGAACACAAACAACAATAACAGGACTGAAAAAACTGTTATTATTATGTGCTTTCCTAATAAAATGTTTAATCATCTCTTCAGCAACATCAAAGTCTGCAATAACACCATCTCTCATTGGTCTTATTGCTGCAATATTTCCTGGTGTTCTCCCAAGCATTGTCTTTGCCTCATGACCGACTGCTAAGACTTTGGGTTTAGAATCTTTTTTCTCATTAGATAGAGCAACTACTGAAGGCTCATTTAAAACGATACCCTTCCCCTTAACATAGATTAGAGTGTTGGCTGTACCTAAATCAATTGCTATATCCTGTGACAAAAAAGAAAAAAATTTACGCATAATTTATTTCATAAAAATATTACATTTTAAAAAAAAAGCAAATCCTTTATATAACGTGCTTATCAATCTTTTCACTCTCAGAGTTTAGTGATCTTTTTGTATCTTCTGCTTTGTCTTTTTTTTGTATCAATTTGTTCAATCCATTTATGTATGCTTTACCAGAGGCAACCATCGTATCAATATCATTCCCAACACCTAATACGCTTAGTCCTTCATCCTCTAACCTTACACTAACCTCAGCTTGTGCATCAGTACCCTTTGTTATTGCATTAACTTGATAAACAACAAGATTTGCCTTCACGCTTATTATCTTTTTTATCGCTTTAAAAACTGCATCAATTGGACCAGAGCCCTCTGATATTCCTAAAATAATTTTTTTTTCATATTTTAACTTTACCTCAGCATTGGCTTTTTTTTTTAAACCTGAGGATATTGAAATGTCAATTAATTCAATCAAATCACCTTTATTCGTTAACTGTTCTTCATCAGCTAAAGCCAATATATCCTCATCAAAAACTTGTTTTTTTTTATCTGCTAAATTTTTGAATTTTGAAAAAAGGTCATTAATCTTATTTTCCTTAAATCTATAACCCAAATCTTGCAATTTAACTTTGAATGCATGCCTACCAGAATGTTTGCCTAACACCAATTCTGAAGAAGACAACCCCACTGATTCAGGAGTAATTATTTCATATGTATTGCTATGTTTAAGCATTCCATCTTGATGAATTCCAGATTCATGTGCAAATGCATTCTTCCCAACTATTGCTTTGTTTGGCTGAACATTAAAACCTGTAATAGTTGAGACAAGATGAGAAATACTTGATATTTTTTTATTATCAATATCTGTAAAAAATGGAAGTAAATCTTTTCTTGTTTTTAAGCACATTACAATCTCTTCTAATGCAGCATTTCCAGCTCTTTCTCCAATCCCGTTTATAGTACATTCAACTTGTCTTGCACCTGACATAATTGCACTCAAAGAGTTTGAAACTGCTAAACCAAGATCATTATGACAATGGACTGAAATAGTTGCCTTATCTACATTAATAACATTCTTTTTAATATTCTCAATTAATTTACCAAATTCAGTAGGTATCGCATAGCCAACAGTATCCGGGATGTTAATAGTTTTAGCTCCTGAATTTATTGCAATTTCAATTGTTTTGTAAAGAAAATCCAAATCTGTTCTAGATGCATCTTCGGGCGACCATTCGACATCGTCAGTAAATTTTTTTGCTCTTTTTATACTTTTTTTTATTGCATCGATAACCTCATCTTTTTGCATTTTTAACTTATATTTCATGTGTAACTCACTAGTTGAAATAAAAGTATGAATTCTCGACCTTTTAGCTTTTTTTAAAGATTTTCCAGCACAATCAATATCATTAAAATTTGCTCTTGCTAACCCACAAACAATTGAACTTTTTGTATTTGCAGAAATTCTACTTACAGCATCGAAGTCCCCCTTAGATGCATATGGAAAACCAGCCTCAATAATATCTACTTTCATTTGATCAAGTTTTTCAGCAATCAATAACTTGTCTTCAACAGACATAGACGCTCCTGCTGACTGCTCTCCATCTCTCAATGTAGTATCAAAAATTTTGATTTTTTCCATAATTTAATATTATTAGTTTTTCTGTTTATTTACCAGCTTATTTGAGGTTATCCATGGCATCATTGATCTTAATTTTTCTCCAACTAATTCAATTTGTTTTTGATTTTGAATTCTTTTTTCAGCTTTAAAGTTTAGTTGACCAGATTTACATTCTAAAATCCAATCTCTTACAAATTTTCCAGTTTGAATTTCTTCTAAAACTTTTTTCATCTCTTTTTTTACATTCTTATTTATTATCCTTGGACCTCTTGTAAGATCTCCATATTCAGCAGTATTAGATATAGAATATCTCATATTTGCTATCCCACCTTCGTATATTAAATCGACAATCAACTTTACCTCATGAAGACATTCAAAATAAGCCATCTCTGGAGAATAACCAGCCTCCACTAATGTTTCAAATCCAGCTTGAATAAGTGCGGTTAATCCACCACATAAAACCGTTTGTTCTCCAAATAAATCTGTCTCGCATTCTTCTTTGAAAGTTGTTTGGATGATACCAGAACGACCTCCCCCTATAGCTGAGGCATATGAGATTCCAATATCAAGCGCACTTCCAGATGCATCTTGATGTATTGCTATCAAGCATGGCACACCTGCGCCAGATTGATATTGTCCTCTGACTGTATGACCAGGACCTTTTGGAGCTATCATAAAAACATCAAGATCATCTCTTGGTTTTATTAACTGAAAGTGTATTGCCAAACCATGTGCAAAAAGCAATGCCGAACCTTCTTTAAGACCTTTTGCTAAGTATTCGTCATATAAGTCTGCTTGAAGTTCATCAGGAACAAGGATCATGCAAATGTCTGCCTCTTTAATGGCATCTTTAACTTCCATTACATTAAATCCATCAGTTTTAGCCTTCTCTACAGAATTAGAATTTTTTCTCAGTGCTATAGTTATATCCTTAACCCCGCTATCTCTTAGATTTAAGGCATGAGCATGACCTTGGCTTCCATAACCAATAATACATATTTTTTTTTCTTTAACTAAATTTAAATCAGCATCACTATCGTAAAAAACCTTCATCATAATCCTTTCTCATTTTTTAATATAATCTGTTCCAGTTGCCATTGAAACCAAACCAGACCTAGTTTGTTCAATAATCTTAGTGTTTTTGAGTAATTTTACAAGTTTAGTTATCTCTTCAGGAGTTCCAGCATACTGAACAATAAATTCCAAATTACTTTCAAGCAAAATTTCAGCACCAAATTTTTTCAGTTTTTCTTTTAATTCAAATTTTACAACATCTTTGACATTTAATTTAATTAAAATCAATTCTTTTCCTATGAAACTATTTAGTTCAGATATATCGACTAAATTATGAACAGGTATCAACTTTCCTAACTGTGCTTTAATCTGATCTACTATTAGCTTAGTACCTGAAGTTACAATTGTAATTCTTGATAAAAACTTGTGAGAATCAACTTCAGAAACTGACAAACTTTCAATGTTATATCCCCTTCCTGAAAAAAGTCCTACCACTCTCGCTAATACTCCTGGCTCATTATCAACCATGATTGACAAAATATGTTTTGTATTTTTTTCATTCATATTTGATTTAGACGAGAACCATTCCCTCTTCTGAAATTTCTCCGTCAACTTTATCATTAGGGCCAAGAAGCATTTGATTATGAGTTGATCCAGAAGGAATCATTGGGAAACAATTTTCAGTTGGGTCTACTACTATATCACAAATCACGGCTCCTTTAATCTTTATCATCTCCTTAACGAGATCATCAACTTCATCAGGTTTTTCTACTCTTAAACCTGTAGCTCCAAAAGATTCTGCCAATTTTACAAAATCAGGAAGAGACTCCATATATGACTCTGAAAGTCTATTGCCATGCAGGAGTTCTTGCCATTGCCTAACCATGCCCATGTAGTTATTATTTAAAATAAAGACTTTCACAGGTAACCTATATTGTTTAATAGTCGACATCTCCTGTATATTCATCAGAATTGAGGCTTCACCAGCAACGTCAATAACAAGACCCTTTGGGTGAGCTATTTGTACTCCAAGAGCAGCAGGTAACCCATAACCCATTGTTCCCAACCCTCCTGAAGTCATCCAGTGTTTAGGTTTATTGAACTCAATAAACTGGGCGGCCCACATTTGATGCTGACCAACTTCAGTAGTTATAAAAGGGTCTAGTTTTTTAGTAAGTTCATTGAGTCTTTGAAGTGCATATTGTGGCTTGATCACTTTTTTAGATTGCTTATATTTCAAGCAATTTCTGGAGCGCCACTTTTCTATTTGTTTCCACCATTCAATATATTTTGACTTCTTAAAAAGAAGATTTTTTTTTGAAATTTTTTCATTTATTAGTTTTAAAATTCTAAAAAGGTCTCCCTTAACAGTAAGATCAACATTTACACTTTTATTAAAAGACGAGGCGTCAATATCAAAATGAATTTTTTTTGAATTTGGTGAAAAACCTGACACTTTACCAGTTATCCTGTCATCAAACCTTGCTCCAACACAAATCATTAAGTCACAGTTATACATAGCCATGTTAGCTTCATATGTTCCATGCATCCCAAGCATACCTAAAAATTGTTTATCTGACATTGGGAATGCTCCCAAGCCCATTAGAGTTTGAGTACAAGGAAAGCCAGTTTTTTTCATTAGTTCTGACAGTTCACTAGAGGCTTTAATGCCTGAGTTAATAACACCACCACCAATATAAAAAATTGGCTTCTTACAATTTGAAAGAAATTCCACTACTTTATCTACTTCATCTTTTAATGGTTCAAACGTCGGCTTATAATACGAAATTTTTTTGGTTAATTTCTTTCCTTCATAGCTTGTTTTAAATGTTTGGATATCTTTTGGAATATCAACTAGCACTGGTCCTGGTCGACCATTTTTAGCAATAAAAAAAGCTGAGTGTATTGCTCCAGCTAACTTTGTAACATCTTTAACTAAATAGTTATGTTTTGTACAAGGTCGAGTTATTCCAACTATATCTGCCTCTTGAAAAGCATCGTTTCCTATCATGTGGGTAGGAACTTGACCTGACAAACAAACAACTGGAACTGAATCCATCATCGCATCTGTTAACCCTGTAACCGTATTAGTTGCACCAGGACCCGATGTGACTAGAACAACTCCTACCTTACCTGTAGATCGTGCATAACCTTCAGCTGCATGAACAGCAGCTTGTTCATGTCTAACTAAAATATGTCTGATTTTTTTTTGTTTAAATAGCTCATCATAAATTGGTAAGACCGCTCCTCCAGGATAACCAAAGATTACTTTTACGTTTTCCTGAATCAATGATTCAATTACAATTTTTGCACCAGTTATTTTCTTCATATTATTAAATTAAACTAAAAAAAAATATTACTCAACTAACCATAAATTTTATATTTAAATTCTTTGTAGAATATAGTTTTCTGCTTCTAAAATTCCAAGATGTTTAGCGCTCTTTGCTCTATTATTAAACCAGGTTAACTGTCTTTTGGCATATCTTCGAGTGTCTTGCATAAACATTGAAATACAATCTTCTTTTGTTAATCTTTTTTGTAAAAATTGGGATATTGGATTTAAACCTATTGCTTTGTGTAAAGGATGAAAATCAACAGATTTTTCCTCAAGAAAGTTTTCTACTTCCTCTAAAATGCCATTATCTATCATAGATTTACACCTTTGATTAATTTTTTTATATAAAATCTCTCTTTCAGTATTGATAACAACATATATAATTCTCTTAAATAATTTTTTTTTTTCCATATTATGCCAATTAGAAAAACTCTTACCTGTTGCAACCTTTACCTCAATTGCTCTTTGTATTCTTTGAGTATCATTCGATGATATTTTTTTTGCATAATTATTATCTATCTTTAAAAGTTTTTGATAAAAAAAATTTTTTCCCCTTTTTAAAAAAATTTTATTAATTTTTGATTTAATTTTATTTGAAATTTGTGGTATCTCAGAAATATTATTAATTAGAGATTCAATATAAAGTCCAGTTCCACCAACAAAAATTGGAACTCTATTCATATTCTTTAACAATTCAATACAATTTTTTCTCCATAAGCCAACACTACACTTTTCAGGATAATGAAGAAAACTGAACAACTTACAATCAAAGTTTTTTATTTCTTTTTCGCTAGGTTTATTCGTAAGAATATTAAGTCTATTGTAAACTTGCATACTGTCTGCATTAACTACATAACTGGGAATCTTTGAATGTAATGAAAAAGCCAATTCCGTTTTACCTGAAGCTGTTGGACCACCGATAAATATTGCTAAAGGAAACAAAATTTTATTTTATCTTTAAGATTAAAAATCTTGAAAAATCGTTTTGAAATACCTGAAGTAACACAGACTCTAATCCTTTTTTTGAAGCATCATCAAATATTTTTTTTGCTTCATCTGCTGTTTTAACATTTACTTGTGATATTTGTAAAATCACACTACCAACTGTAAGTCCAGCTTTTGCTGCAAAGGAATCTCTTTTGACAGCAGTGATTACTACACCTTTTAAATTTTTTGGAAGGTTATACCTAGATCTTGTTTCTGAGGTAAGTCCAACAAATCTCAACCCAACTTCGTCTAGCTCAACTTCATTAGTCTTTACATTTTCATCGTTAGATTCTGGACTAGTATCAGCCTCGCTGAATTTCTCAAGCTCACCTAGTTTTACTGTGAAACTTTTTACTTTCTTGTTTCTCCAAACTTTGACCGTTGCTTTACTTTCAACTGCTGAATCAGCAACTGTTCTTTGAAGTGATTTAACATCTTTGATTTTCTTTCCATTAAATTCAAGAATGACATCACCCGCTTTAAGACCACCTTTTTCAGCAGGTTCTCCTGGGTTCACCATAGAAATCAAAACTCCCTCTTCATTTTTTAGACCCAAGCTTTTTGCAATATCTGGGGTTATCTCTTGAATTCTAACACCAAGCCATCCTCTTTGAGTTTTACCAAATTTCTTTAATTGTTCTATTATTGGCTTCGCCAAATTGGCAGGTATAGAAAACCCTATACCTACACTACCCCCAGTTGGCGAAAATATTGCTGTATTAATTCCAAGAACTTCTCCATCAAGATTAAATAAAGGACCACCGGAATTTCCTCTGTTTATTGATGCATCTGTCTGTATGAAACTGTCATATGGTCCTGCATTAATATCTCTATTAAAGGCAGAAATAATTCCACTTGTAACAGTTCCGCCTAAACCAAAGGGGTTGCCTATGGCAATAACTGAGTGACCAACTCTTGCTTTATCAGAGTCAGCTAACTTTACAAAATCCAAAGGCTTTTTTGATTCTACCTTCAATAAGGCTAAGTCTGTTAGTTTATCTTTTCCTATTAGCTTTGCTTCCAATTCAGTTTCATCTTGAAATTTTACTTTTATCTCATTAGCTTGCTCAATTACATGATTATTTGTAACAATGTATCCATCAGATGAAATTACAAAACCAGAGCCAAGAGCTTGTGGTTGTTCATCTTGAGGAGAAGGCTGTTGTTGCTGAGGTCCGAACGGGAAACCAGGTGGAAAATTTTTAAAGAAATCTCTGAATTGCGGTGGAATGTTATCAAAAGGAACTTGATTGTTTGCGGGTTTAGGTTTTTGAACAGTAAAAACATTTACAACGCTTGGCGAAAGTTTTTCAACTAAATCTGCAAAGTCATCGGAAACAGGGTGGCTATTCGCAGTTGTATCGCTAAGAAAGAAGTATATGAGGACACAAAATGAAAAAATTCTTTTTAGCATAAAAATTTATCTTCCACCTTTAGAATTGTTAAAAAACTCAAGGAACTCACTATCCGGAGAGAGTATCATCGTTGTTCCATCTTCCCCAAGAACATTTCCGTATGCTTGCATTGATCTGTAAAAAGAATAAAAATCTGGATCCTGTTTAAAAGCATTTGCATAAATATTTACAGATTCAGATTCACCTTCACCTTTCAATATTTCACTTTTTTTTGTAGCCTCAGCTAAAATAACAGTTCTTTCTTTATCAGCCTCTGCTCTTATCTTTTGAGCAATTTCTGAGCCTTTGGCTCTAAACTCTTTTGCCTCTCTGACTCTTTCACTAATCATTCTCTCGTAAATTGCTTGACTATTGGCCTCTGGAAGATCTGCTCTTCTAATTCTTATATCTACAACTTCAATACCAAAACGCGAAGCTTCATTGTTAACTTCCACTTTGATATCTTCCATTATCTTACTCCTTTCTTCTGAAAGGAGCTCTTCTAGTGTGACTCTTCCAACAACTCTTCTCAATGAAGATATAACATTTGAATTTAACCTATTTCTAACACTGGATTCAGTTCCAACCGTTTTATAGAATTCTAGAGGATCTATGATTTTGAATCTTGTAAAAGAATCTATCAGCATTCTTTTTTTATCTACGGCAATGACTTCCTCGATCGGAAGATCATACTCAAGAATTCTAACATCATATCTGACGACATTTTGGATAAGTGGTAGTTTGAAATGAAGTCCTGATGATTGGATAACTCTTTTTGGTTCACCAAACTGTAATACTAGACCTTGTTGTCTTTCATTCATTGTGAAAAGTGAGTTCAGACCTAAGAAAGCCAGTGCAATTATAAAAAGAGTAAAAAATGTCTTATTCATCATTATTAATTGTTTGATTTATTTTATTTTTTTTTTGAAGTTCTGGCAACGGCAAGTATGGAACAATTCCACTACCCGCATTTTTATCAACAATGATTTTATCGATTTTTCCTAGAGTTTTTTCTAGTGTTTCGAGATAAATTCTTTCCCTAGTAACATCTTTTGAGGTTTTATAAGAATCATAAACAGAAATGAACCTTTGAGCTTCACCCTGTGCTTTGGCAACAACCTCTTGTTTGTAAGCCTCTGCTTCTTGTATTTTTCTTTCAGCTTCACCTCTAGCTTTTGGAATAATGTCATTTCTGTAAGCTTCAGCTTCGTTTCTTAATCTTTGCTCATCAGTTTTTGCTCTTTGTACATCTCTGTAAGATTCAATAACCAATTCAGGGGGGTCAGCTTTTTGAAGTTGAACTTGTGTAACTAACACTCCTGATTTGTAATAGTCTAAAACACTTTGGACTTTATTTTTAACTTCTTCTTCAACAATTGACTTTCCTTCAGAAAGTATTGGACCGATTGGGGTTTGACCAATTTTTTCTCTCATAACACTTTCACCAATACTTTTAATTGTAATTTCTGGATTTCTTACATTGAATAAGAAATCTTTAGCATCATTAATAATCCAAAAAATTGTAAAGTTTAAATCTACTATATTTTCGTCACCAGTTAACATTAGTGCTTCTTCAGGAACTTGTCTAGCTTGCGGGCTTTGGTTAAACTGAGATTGAGAAGTTCTAAAGCCTACCTCTATTCTATTAACTCTCGTAACTTTAGGTTTAAGTGCAGACTCAACAGGAAATGGAAGGTGATAATGAAGTCCCGGTTCAGTTGTTCTAACATATTGACCAAATCTTGTTACAACACCCTGCTCATCAGTCCCAACTCGGTAAAATCCACTAGCCCCCCATATTGCAAGAAGAATTAGGATTATTACTGAAAAATTTGCGGGCTTATTTTTTTTTGGAAAAAATCCTTTTAACTTTTCCTGAAAATTATCAAAAAAATCGTCGTTATTACCTCCACCGGAACCATTATAGGGTTTCCTTTTATTTGAAGAGGACTTGCCCCACGGGCTATTATCATCGTTATTTGAAGACCAAGACATATAAAACCTGAAAATATACATTTTATATAAGAATTGTTTTCAGTATGCAAAGTATTATTTAAGATAATTGAATAATTTTTTTTTTTTTGTAAGGTTCAATCATGATTAAAAATATTGTCGTAGTAGCTTCTGGAAAAGGAGGTGTAGGAAAATCCACGATATCCGTAAATCTCGCAACATCTTTAGCAAAAAAAAA